>VOFK01002836.1_pt1:117500-295375 | contig 295375 bp, 259 predicted proteins | sample 5384121 | NCBI WGS metagenome assembly VOFK01 (sample SAMN12384730, study PRJNA508395) | human gut metagenome | isolation source: healthy gut J | host: Homo sapiens | reverse complement strand
TTCTTTTCATTTAACGTAAAAACTTCAGTTAATGACGGAGAAGCTTTTTCAGCTGGTAATCCTAAAAACGATGCGGAAAGACAAGCTTACGTTGTAACTCAGGACAGTAACATCATAAGCACAGATGCGTTTTATTATGCCGTATTTAACTATCCGAAAGATACAGCTCGGTATCAGTATGCTTATCATACAAAAATGAGTTCAAGAACTGGCACAGTTCATCCACAGTATTATAAATCAGTTACTGCAGGGCAGACAATGTATTTACAGGCAGATACGGACAAATATATCGTTTGGGCAGATGGATACTGGTTCTCATAATAATGGATTACATGTGCAGCAAAATATCATTTAACAAGCAATCGTACAATAATTATGTAGCATAATTGCGTAAACAAGGGGGAAACAAAATTTTTAAATTGGTTTTCCCCTTTAATTGAAAGGAGAAGAGGATTAGTGAAAAAGAAAATAAGAAAAATTGGGATGTTAAGTAGTATAGCATTGATGATATGTTTGGGGGTGACCGGATGTTATCCGGACGGAAAAGTATCATTGGAAGAAAAAAAAGAAACAGATAGTAACCAGATTAATATTGATGAAAATGCTTCGCATATTGAAGGCAAATTGGATGAGGGATTATTTGTGAATGCCCAAACAGACATAAAATCTGATGCGGATTGGCATGATAATAATGTGATTTTAAAAAGCTGGGATGTAGACAAAGTGAGTAATGTTTTTGGAAATGGAAGAAATATTTCTGAAAATAAAACCATGCCTAATATGCATAATGATAATTTGAATGATAATTATATATATTGGGATGACGGAAGTTCGATTGTTATACAGAACGGCAATTTACAATATAATACGAAAACAGAATTAGAGTACTCATATTTAGGATATTTATATGGAACCATGCCATATCTTACAGATGAAACTACAGAAAAATTTCCTGAAACAGAGATTTCAGGTATTGATAAAGAAGCGGCTATTGAACAGGTGAAAAGTATTCTGGATGAAATTGGTGTAGAAGTTTCTAAACCCAGAGTGTATTCTCTGACATATGAGAAGTTGGAAGAAAATACTGATTATTCACAAACTGATCCAAATGGAAATGCACCTCATCAGTGGACAAAGGAAGATGCGGCGTATGCCATAGTCTTTAAAGGCACAATAGATACGCTGCCGATAACGGAAGTTGGATATAGAAGTGGACCGGCTGCAGGAGAAAGGATTGTGGGAATTGTGGGAAAACAAGGACTCATAGCTTTTCATGCACTTAATATATATGAACTCGAAACAGAAAATGAACTTTCAGATGAAATATTGACCACACAAACAGTTTTGGAAAATATCCAACAAAAGTTCAGAAATATTATGATTACTGATAAAGTTGAAATCGAAAAAATTAATTTAGAGTATGTTCCGGTATTAAAAAATGTTGAAAAAGGGGAGTATGAGTTAAAACCTATGTTTGTATGTATGGCAAGGCAAAATATTGAACATTCGACAGATAAGGAAGACAATGGTCTGATAGGAGACAGCAGTATTTTTCCAATAATTTTTGACGCTCAAACCGGAATGGAAATTCAGATAGGAGGTACATATTGATTCTACAACAATTGAAAGCAGATTACAAAAGAATATTCAGTTCACCTAAAATGTATTTATCAATATTAGGAGTTGTGCTTTTGTGTTATATAAGTACAGAAAAATATATACATGGCAGTGTAGATATATATTACATATTGGATATTTTAATTGGGTTGAGCGTTTTCAAAAAATTGATAATTATTTTTTCGGCGCTGCCTTGTGTGACAGGTTTTTATGACGATTGGAAACATCAATATATAAAAAATATAGTCATTCGAACGGGAAGAAGAAATTATATTATATCCAAAATCGTGGTGTGCGTATCAATTTCTTTTCTGGTAGTTTTCTTGGGAATTTTGATTTTCATAGGTCTATTAATTGGTATGGGATTCGATTATAGCGGAATAAACGGAATGGGTTTAGATGAGAATATGCCATATGGCATTTTTCTATATCAAAAGCCATTTTTATATGTATGTTGTATCGTCAGTATTTATGCAGCATCAATGGCAGTTTGGGTAATGAGTGGATTAATGATTTCATCATATATTCCTAATAGTTTTGTTGCAATATGTTCACCGCTCATTTTTAGTTATTTATTAGAAGAGATAACGGGTCTTTTACCGCCATATTTTAATATGTATCTGTTGGCGAAAGCAAGTAATGTATTGGGGAAAAATGCAACGTATAGCTATTTGTATACGATATTCATATTTACAGTACTTATATTAGGCCAGGGTTTGATTTTCGCAAAACGGGTAAAAAGGAGGTTAGGGAATGAAATCAGTTAAAATTTCTTTGATTGTTGCAATACAAAATATTAGAAAATGGAGAACAAATTATCGGATTTGGATATTAGTGATATTAACTATGATATTTGTTCAATGTTATACAAAGGAGATTTCAACAAATGCATTGGCTATGGGGATGAAAAGCTCACCTTGGCTATATCCATTTTTGTATACAGATCGCTATATACGAATCCTTTTTATGTTGCCGTTGATATTTATATATTGTGACGCTCCTTTTATAGATAAGAATCAGATATATATATTAATGAGATGTAAGAGAAAATTATGGAGCATTGGTCAAATTATTTATATTTTTATGACATCAGCAATGTATTTTTCTTTAATAGCAGCTATGACGATTGTGCTAAATATAAGAAACATAGAGTACATGAATGACTGGGGAAAGGTATTAGGTACATTGGCTTTTTCAAATGTTCCGTTGGTAAAAGGGACTGCAGTAACAATAAGTACTTATATTTTAACATATTTTACACCTACTCAAGCGATGTTCTTCACTTGGTTATTATCTGTTTTGTGCGGAGGAATTTTAGGCTTAATTATATATGGGTGCAATGTTATTTCAAAGTCAAAAGTTGTTGGAATAGTAGCTTCAGGATTTTTGGTTATCTTGAGTGCGGCAGTTTCAGGAAATGAAATGGCACAGTGGTTTTCGCCAGTCTCGTGGACAACATTAAATAAATTAGATGTGGGAAAATTGACACAATATCCTACATTTACTTATGTGATGGTTGTTTATATGACAGCGATTATTATTTTAAGTGTATGGATTATAAAAGTAATCGAAAAAAAGGATGTCGGAGTAATGATACGGGAGGTATAAACATGGAGAAGCTGATACAGATAAAGAATCTGACAAAATGTTTTGGAGAGACGAAGGTATTAGATAAGATAAATGTGAATTTCGATAGAGGACATATTTACGGAATCATTGGTAGAAATGGTTCAGGAAAATCTATGTTAATGAAATGTATATGTGGATTGGTTGTACCTACTTCAGGTGAAATAATAATAGATAATAAAAAATTAGGTACAGATATTGATTTGCCGGAAAATTTAGCAGGAATTATAGAAGAACCGGGATTTTTGGAAAACTATAGTGCATATAAGAATTTACAGTTTTTATCTATGATTAAAAATAAAATAGGGAAAGAAGAAATTATACAAACGTTAAAGAGCGTAAGACTTGATCCATACAGTAAATTACATGTTGGTAAATATTCTATGGGAATGAAACAAAGACTGGGAATAGCACAGGCAATTATGGAAAAACCAGAAATTTTAATTTTGGATGAACCAATGAACGGTTTGGATAACGATGGAGTTATGGAAATGAGAAAACTCTTTATTAACTTACGAGAAGAAGGAACAATGATTATAATTGCAAGCCATAATAAAGAAGATATAGAAGTGTTATGTGATGAAGTTTTTGAAATGGAGAAAGGTAAGCTTACACCTGTACAACACTAAACTGTCAAAATAACAGTGGAACCATTATTTAAGTAAGTGGTTCCACTGTTGTTTTTGTATATATAACATCATCTACAATCCGTATTCCATATTTATCAAGGTCAACCCTGCCGTCTATGACCTCAATGCCATCTGCTCTTAGACGGTTAGCCTGTTCATCGGCTCCGCCGAAGGCAAATGCCCCTGACAGCTCACCCTTTGCATTTACCACTCTGTAGCATGGAATTTCATCAGGATTGGGATTCTTGTGCAGGGCATTGCCGACAGCCCGGCACATTTTTTTATTGCCTGCAAGCTCAGCAACCTGTGCATATGTGGCAACACAACCCTTTGGAATCCTTTTTACAGCCTCATATATGAGCCGGGTCGGATTATAGGTGACAAGGTCATAGCTGTCTGAAATCATGTTTTTTATAGCGTCATCAGGTATGCTGCCATCGAGAATGATGGTATTCCAGTTGTCCTTGTTCTGGTGCCAGCCGGGGATGACCGATGGGAAGGCATCTCTCCAGAAGTCGCGCCATGCAGGAGATACCTTAACATTTAAATTGATAAAACCATTGCGCTCGTAGGTCCACAGGAAAACCTTTTTGCTGTCCTTTACGCGGATGAGCTGCCAGTTTGGGTCGTGGAATGGTGCTTCCTGATATGTATTTGGAAATGATAAGCCGTAGTCTAATGCTTCTTGTCGTGTTTTCATAGATTTTGCCTGCTTTCTTTTTAGGTATACGATTACAGTATAACATAAAAAGAACAAATTTATTGACTTAATTCTTCATACAACCCCTCTATCTCTCCATCTTCCTTAGAATTTACAAACACCAGTGTATCATCCGATTTTATCATGAGAATAGGAGAGTATCCGTCGAATACATACAGGCTGCATTTTCCAAGGGTGCGTCCTTCATACCTTCCGATATCGTAGCTGTCGGTAGAGGCTCCGTTTGTACGCAGGAAACTGTCATCCGGCAGCTCGTCCAGAAGCTTAAGCTCTGTGATGTCATTTACATCAATCTTGCTTGTATATCCACCGGCAGAAATAGTAAGGTTATTGTTTGTCAGAGTGATTTTTTCTTGTATATTAATCAAAGGAAGCATGCAGACAAACACTAGGATGATACAGCCGGCTGTTATTGCACAGGTGATTCCTGTGAAAATCCACGCGCCTTTTTTAGCATAATTAAACGTGTAATTGCCGGACTGCATGCGGTTTTCAATGAGAATATGTTTGTCGGCGGGATTATAGTAGTAGCCGGTTTTCCAGTATTCATCATCGTCCACATCTATTGGTGAGGTGTTGGCAGACAGCAGTTCCTTCTTTCTGTTTAAGCCCATATAAATTGGAACAATAAATCCCAAAACGGCTATTAACTGAATGAAAATATACACATAATAGGATGATGCCGGAAGTATTCCGGTGATACCTGTGTATAATGCTACATAAATCCATGCGACAGCGTTTAGTCCGCTTAGGAGAAGCATTGCGATGCTTTTATATTTTTTCATGGTATTGTTGACAATAAGGTTGAGCTTTGAATCCATGCTGTATACGTGGCGCTCGCTTTTGTTTATAAAAGCATGAAATACCAGCGAAAGTGTGGATATTAAAACAGAGCACAAAAACAGCGAAATCATAAGGATATTGTAATGGGTGTCACCAAGCATAAAGTATGGTATATATGCTGCAAGCTCAGTAATTAAAAAGAGTGCGTGCCATTTATAGCTGACTGTCGTGGCACCGGCTTCTGCTGAAACGCGGGTGTCGATATAAACCTTTTTGCGTTGGGTTTCTATTATCCATCCGTTTTGTATTTTCAGAGCATACATTTTCCGGTGGGAGCTGTTTGGAATATGAATAATTCCAAAGATATATGCAAACATCCAGATAATATACACCAGAACAAAACCGGCAATGTTAATAAAAACAATAAAGCATATCGCAATGGAGATAATCACATTGGCAATTTGAAAGTGTTTCATTTTGCATTTTCCGGTGGTGACGATTTCGGTTACTTCGGCATCTTCTTTGTGAGATGATGGAATATGTACATTGAGATACATGCCGTTTTCATATTTATAGGCGTGTGTGTACGCAAATTGCATACATAGTATGATAATAAGGTTTGTAACTATAAAGATAATAAACATCATAATTTCCATAGTCTGCCTCCTCTGCTAAGCGGTACATGGTTTCATTTGTGAATATATTTTATCACACATTGATAAAAATTCCTCACGGCTCATTCCGGTGAGACAGGCCTCAGCACTTAAAAGCTCAAGCTCTGATTCCAGCTTTTCAGTGAAATCTGTATCATCTGCGATGGATTCGGACACAAAGCGCCGAGCCGTCTGTCTGTGCGGATAAATCCTTCATTTTTTAAAATCTGATAGGCTTTATTGACAGTCATTGTGTTTACACCGGCATCGCTTGCAAGCTGGCGCACAGTCGGAAGCTTTTCGCCGGTCTTTAGCTCACCTTTGCCTATTCCCTTTACAATCTGGTTTCTGAGCTGTACGTATATCGGTGTACTGCTTGACATGTCAAGTTCTATTATCATGTGAACCTCCTGTATCTTACTGTTTATATGTCATAGCCTGCTTGAAATGTATCGATATTTATTAGCAGGCTGTAATCTGACAAAATTTGTAAGTGATATAAATGTATTATTTGTATTATATATAGTAATACAGACAGCACTTTATGTCAACTGATGTTTTAGCATCAATTATATTGACATTTTGAGTATTACAATTATGATTAAAGAGTTATAAGGTATCACAGCGTAAAAGAATACATATGAGGTTAAAAAATGAGCAGATTAATAGAGCAGATAAAACAAAAGGATGCCTGTGCCTTTACACATGGCGGCAAATTTCACGCAGATGATGTGTTCTCATCAGCCCTGCTTTTGTATATAAACCCTGAGATCAGCATAACAAGGGGCAACAGTGTGCCTGATGATTTCACAGGAATAGTTTTTGATATAGGGCGTGGTGAGTTTGACCATCATCAAAAGGACAGCAGAATCAGGGAAAACGGTGTGCCGTATGCGGCATTTGGCCTGTTGTGGGAGGCTGTTGGAGCGGATATTCTAGGTAAGGAGCTTGCGGTGAAATTTGATGAGTCATTTGTCCAGCCTCTCGACAACAATGACAATACAGGTGAGAAAAACGAGCTTGCAACACTTATAGGCAATTTCAATCCGTCATGGGATTATGAGGGTGGCAGCGATGAGGCTTTCTTTCAGGCGGTAAGCGTGGCAGGCATGATACTGGAAAACAAATTTGAGAGATACCGTGGCAATGAGAGAGCCGATAAGAGAGTGGAGGAGGTGCTTGCAAAGCACGATCCGGCAAGCAGAATACTGGTGCTTCCTGAGTTTATACCGTGTCAGAAGGCGCTGAGTGAGACGGATATCGCGTTTGTTATTTTTCCGTCAAACAGAGGCGGCTTTTGTATACAGCCACAGAAAAGAGAGTATTCGATGAATTACAAGTGTTCTTTTCCGGCAGAGTGGCTTGGACTTGAAGGTGAGGAGCTGGTAAATGCTACAGGAATTCCCGGTGCGATATTCTGTCATAAGGGAGGCTTTATCATGACTGTTAAGGAGCAGGATGAAGCTGTAAAGGCATGCGAAAAGGCGCTTTCTCTTCATAAAGACAGCTCTGTGATAGTATGGTATGGCAGTAAAGGAGATACTGCAGCGAAGGCATGTGACAGTCAGACAGACGAGCTGCTTATAAATGTTGCAAAAGCACGAGGAATAAAGGGTGTGCATATCTGTCATGTTGATGCAATGCCTGTTCCGCAGCTCGAATTAACAGAGCTTGACAGTGAGACAGCATATGCAGAGGTACTGATGGAGAAGCCACAGTGGAAAGCATATGTAAAGGAGCAGGTGAAGCAGATTGTAAAGTACAGACCGGAGGCAGTGTATGTGGAAGGAAACGCATTTGAGACATATCCGGTTATACGTGCACTCAGAAAGAAGCACATTCCTGTGCTTACGATGATTGAAAATAAAGAGAAAAAAATAATGGTAAGAATACCATGATTTATGTGCATTTTTGAAAAAATTTGGTATAATGTTGTTAAGCGCGGACATCGTGCAGTTTTGCGAATGTGTGTGGTGGTTTTGAATAATACGAGTAATATACAAGTAACAATACGAGGATGCAGAAGGTATGAAGACAATTATAAAATACGAGCTTGTTATAAATGAGGCACTCAGATCTGCACTCAACTATGATACACCGGATGAGCAGATTAATGAGTTTATCAGATTTTTTGGAAAACATATCGGTTCTGACCGCATATATATATTTGAGGATTGTGATGAGAAGCATGTCACCCAAAATACATATGAGTGGTGTGCGGATGGAATAGTGCCGGAGATACATGAATTACAGAATGTCGATATGGACATAATAGGCTGGTGGTATCAGGCCTTTGACAAGGACAGGAATGTAATTATCACAGATATAGAGCAGATAAAGGACGAGCGCAGGGAATCCTATAATCTGTTAAAGGCACAAAATGTAAAAAACCTGGTGGTATGTCCAATCCGCTACAAGGATGAGATAAAGGGCTTTTTTGGTGTGGATAATCCACCGGAAAGTGATACTCTCGGACTGACCACGTTCCTAGATATGATAGGAACCTTGCTTATATCATTGCTTAAGCTGCGCAATTCCTTCACAAAGTCGAATAAGGAAGCGATGCTTAGCAGCTATTCATCACTTTCAAGTATCTATATATCCATGGCACTGGTAAATGTGCAGACACATAGATACCATATAGTAAAGACTTTGGATGAGGTTGTACACTTCCTGAGGGTAAAACCGCAAAGTGAGGGGGAATATAGGATAGATGAGGATTTCCCGGGGCATATAAACAGTGTGATGAATGAGTTCTGTACTAAGGCACAGCGCAAAGAGGCTCTGGAGTTTGTGGATATCAGTACTGTAGAGGACAGACTTCGTGGAAAAAATACCATAGTGCACGAGTTCATCGGAAAGGTATCAGGCTGGTGCCGTGAAAGGTTTATTCCTGTAGACTATGATGCAGATGGCAGGCTGTGGCATGTGCTTTACTGCGTGGAGAATATTGACGAGGAAAAGCGACGTGAAGACAGGCTTATGTATCTGGCACAGATTGATTTGATGACAGGTATACGCAACCGCGGAAGTGGAGAGAATAAGATAACAGAGTATCTCGTCCGCAAACAGTGCGGTCTGCTTTGTCTTTTGGATTGTGACAAGTTTAAGTCAATAAACGACACCTATGGACATGCAGTGGGCGACAAGGTGATAATAGCAATTGCTGATACTCTGCGCAAATCATGTCGTGATGATGATGTCGTGCTTCGCCTGGGCGGGGATGAGTTTGCGGTATTTATACCGGGGATGCTTGATAAAGAGCGGGCAGAAGCTTTTTTTGACAGGCTTTTTTCAAATATAGAGCATATTGATATAGCAGAGATGAATGGAAAGCATATACTGCTCAGTCTTGGCGCATGCTTTTATGACGGAATGGATTGTATCACGTTTGATCAACTCTACAGAAGGGCAGACACCGCCATGTATGATAGCAAGAAAAAACAGGGCTACAGTGCGACAATTTATGATGCAAAGCAATGATAGTTGGGCATATTAAATAAAAAGAGGAGAATGAAAATGCAGACAGGAAAAGCAATATCCATTCCATCAATCCTCAAGGTGGGAAATGGAACATTAAACAAAATCGGAGAGTATTTAAAGAGTGAGGAGTTCACGAGCGTAGTCATTTTTATGGGAAACGGTCTCATAGATATGTTTGGAGATACTATAATGAAGTCGCTTACTGATGCCGGTATCACCGTGCTTGAGTACAGCGAGCTCGATACAGTTGAGATAGACGATATCATTACCCTTGCCTTTGATATACCAAACAAGGCAAAGGCAGTTGTGTCAGTGGGCGGCGGAAAGGTAATAGATGCAGGAAAATATGCAGCTTTTCTAAGAAATCTGCCATTTATCAGTGTGCCGACCTCAAGCTCAAGCGATGGTTTTTCTAGCGCCAGTGCATCACTTTTGGTGCACGGCAAGCGTACGTCGGTTCCTGCAAAGCTTGCGCATGGTATCATAGTTGACACACAGGTCATCCGCACAGCACCGGAGAAGTTTATATATTCAGGCATCGGGGATATGGTGTCAAAGATTACAGCACTCTATGACTGGATTTTTGAGGAAGCACATGGTGCAGGAGTGGTCAATGACTTTGCCGTGATGGTTGCTAAAAAGGCGGTCAACAGCTTTGTGCGTACACCTTATGAGAGTATAAAGGATGAGCTTTTCCTAAAGGAACTCGTGGATTCGCTTGCCATGAGCGGCATAGCAAACGAGATAGCGGGAAGCAGTGCGCCGACCAGCGGCAGTGAGCATCTTATTTCACATGCGCTTGACAAAATTCTTGAGCATCCACAGCTTCATGGCATACAGGTCGGCATAGCAACCTATATCATGAGTGTAGTGCAGAACCACAGGTATGTAAGGGTGTGCACAGTGCTCAAAAGGACAGGCTTTTCGACTATGCGGCCACTCTTGGCATGAGAAAGAAGGATTTTCTGGATGCGATAGATATGGCGCCATCCATGAAGCCGTTCAGGCACACATATCTGCATGAGAAGGAGTACCGCGACGCGGCAAAGAAGCTTGTGCTGGAGGATGATATACTGAATAAAATACTGGTATAGAAATATGTATGAGAAGACTATAGAGCCGGTTGCGATTATGCACACCGGATTTGGAGAGAAATTTGGCATTCCGAGGCAGAGTGGCCTCGTACCTGAGGCAGCGGGGCAGATAATATTTGAACCCAAATACCAAAATCCCGATGCGCTTCGTGGAATAGAGGAGTTCACACATTTGTGGATTATATGGGGCTTTTCTGAAAACAGGGTGGAGAAATTCACACCGCTTGTCACACCACCCAGGCTTGGAGGCCGGGAAAAGAGAGGCGTTTTTTCCACACGTTCGCCGTTTCGCCCAAACGGCATGGGACTATCCTCTGTAAGGCTTGATAAGGTTGAGTACAAAAGCAGCAAGGGCCCCATAATTCATGTGTCAGGTGTAGATATGCTTGACGGCACACCAATCTATGATATAAAGCCGTATCTGGCATATTCAGACTCACATCCTGAGGCATCAGATGGCTTTGCCGCAGAGCACAGATGGGATACGGTGCATGTTATATGGAGGGATGAGGCACTCAAAAGCCGTATGGATGAAGACATCCGCATTACTGTGGAGCATATTCTGGCACAGGATCCAAGAGCTGCATACAACAAGGCCAGGGATTATATCTATGGCATGAGATACGGCAAATTTGATATACGCTTTGTGGCTGATTCACATGCCGGCACGATAGAGATAGTGGATATCGTGGAGTGCATAGACGGATATCATAAGGTTAAGTGATTTTAGGAAGTGTTTTTAGTGAATATGATTTGCATATGCTGTCCGAAGAGAGTAAAATGGTAATGCATACAAAAGGACAAATGCATTACGAATATATATGTAAATACATATTAAATACACATAAGGAAGGTACATACAATGAAAACAGTAAAGGACTATATCAGAACTATCCCGGATTTCCCGGAGAAGGGCATCATGTTCCGCGATGTGACAAGTGTTATCCAGGATGCAGATGGATTAAAGCTTGCAATTGATGAGATGATAAAGAGGCTTGACGGACTTGATTTTGATGTGATAGCAGGCGCAGAATCAAGGGGCTTTGTTTTTGGCATGCCGATAGCATATGCGCTTCATAAACCGTTTGTTATGGTGAGAAAGCAGGCAAGCTGCCATGTGAGACTGTATCAAAGACATATGACCTTGAGTATGGCACAGCAACAATTGAGATGCACAAGGACTCAGTAAAGCCTGGTCAGAAGGTGGTTCTTGTGGATGATCTTATCGCTACAGGAGGCACAATGCAGGCAGCAGCAGAGCTTGTTGAGGAGCTTGGAGGAGAGGTTGTGAAGATGCTTTTCCTTATTGAGCTTGCAGGTCTTAATGGCAGAAAGCTTCTTAGCAAGTATGATGTGGATGCAGTTGTGTCATATGATGGCAAGTAGAGCTGTTATATCTGAATGAATATATTTTATATGTTTGTGCATACTGACATTAATTAAATCTATGATTTGATGAGATTAAGAGTAAGGAGAGTCGGTATGCAGCAAAAATTGGGAAAGTGGAGTCTCCGTTTTGCGGAGGCTCCTTTTATATTGGAAAGCAGTTCGGTTGTAGGCACAAAGGAGGCGGACGGACCGCTTGGTGGTCTGTTTGATATTGTAGGCAAAGATGACAGGTTTGGGCAGAATACGTGGGAAAAGGCAGAAAGCTCCATGCAGCGCGATGCACTCACAATGGCCCTTGGAAAAGCACATCTGGATGCATCCGACATGGACTATGTATTTGCAGGAGATCTGCTCGGACAGTCTATGGCCACAACCTTTGGTGTGGAAAACTTCCGTATTCCTTGGTTTGGAGTGTATGGAGCATGCTCCACATGTGGAGAGTCGCTCTCACTTGCCGCGGCATTTGTGGCAGCAGGGTATGCAAGGCATGCGGTGGCAGTGACATCGAGCCACTTTGGCAGTGCCGAAAAGCAGTTTCGCTTCCCTAACCAGTATGCCAATCAAAGACCGGTGTCAGCGACGTGGACAGTGACAGGAAGTGCAGCATTTATTGTGGGCAGTGGAGCAGGTGGCAATGAAAGGGCTGGGTGTGACAATGAAAGGGCTGGGTGTGACAATAAAGGACTGTGTGTGGCAAGGCGAATGGGATATCAAGGAGGGTGCAGATTGAGGGAATCACAACAGGAGTTGTGGTGGACTATGGCATAAAGGATGCCATGAACATGGGCGCCGCTATGGCTCCTGCGGCCTGTGAGCTGATAGTAAATCATCTGAGTGATTTCGGCAGAAAGGCTTCCTATTACGACAGGATAGTGACAGGAGATCTTGGAAGCGTCGGACAGAAGATACTGATTGACCTGTGCAGGCAAAAGGGCGTGGACATAAGCAAAAATCACGAGGACTGTGGCATGAAGATGTTTGATGCAACGAACCAGAACACAGGCTCAGGTGGTTCGGGCTGTGCGTGCTCGGCAACTGTTTTGTCGGCATATTACCTGCCAAAGCTTAGAAGCGGTGAATTGAAGCGTATACTTTTTTTGTGCCTACAGGAGCACTTCTTTCGCCTGTCAGCTTCAACGAGGGCGAGTCAGTACCGGGAATTGCACACGGTGTGGTGCTTGAAGCTGTAATTTGAAACTGATGGCTTCACATATATAATAGGGTGAACGAGATAGGGTGAACGAGCCTTTTTTGGGATGGGCTGCACGTTCAAAAATAGAAGAAAGGCGTAAGGATATAATGGATTATGTAAAAGCATTTGTCGTGGGCGGTATCATCTGCGCCATCGTACAGATTTTAATGGAAAAAACAAAGCTCATGCCGGGCAGAATTATGGTAATGCTTGTGTGCACAGGAGCGCTGCTTGGTGCCGTCGGCATATACGGGCCATTTTCAAAGTGGGCAGGTGCCGGTGCAAATGTACCGCTTTTGGGCTTTGGCAATGTACTTTGGAAGGGTGTGAAGGAGGCTGTGGACAGTGAGGGCTTTATAGGCCTGTTTAAGGGCGGCTTTAAAGCCTGTGCGGTCGGAGTATCGGCAGCATTAATCTTTTCGTATATTGCAGCACTCATCACGAAGCCTAAATTAAAGAGCTGATTGATTTTGATGGTGATTTCAGAGTAAATATGTATCGGAAAAGGGAAACTAACACAGAAACCGTTGAGAAGATACTTAGGCTCATCCAGCCAATATTACTATAATATCAGATTAAAATGATTGATAAATCCTGACATTTCTGCTATTCTGAATAATATAGAAATATTGCAACGGAGGTGGACAGGCATGGCGGTCAGAGAGATAATCTTAACAGCACAGCACAGCACAGCACAGCACAGCACAGCACACAGCACAGCACAGCACAGCACAGCACTCTGATTGCGCCTTTTTTTTCGACTGTTCGTATTCATAAAAGAAACGGATAAAAGCATCAATAAATATGTACATGGATTAGATGTACGTATTGATTGGTGCTTTTTTTCTGTCTGATAAGGGGGGATCATTTGATTTGAATTTAAAGCATGGTCATACATGGAAATTAAGAAAACGTATCTATTTTAATACTATATTTACAAAAACAAAGGAGGATTCAGATGAGAAGATTAAAGCATAATTTTAAGAAAGGAATGGCGTTTGTTCTTTCTCTTGCTATGGTGGCAGGACTGGTTCCTGCTATGTCAGGCGGAGCAAATACGGTGCAGGCTGCAACCGGTTCCGGAACAGAACCAAGCGTGACAGCATATGCTACGAAGGCCCAGTTAATGACCGCATTTACCCCGGATGCTAATGGTACTGCTACGACCAAAGGAAAGCTGGTATTTGGTAAGAAATCAGATGGAACAACAGCACAGGAATGGTACATCTTAGGAAAGGATGAGGGTGTATCAGGGGATAATACCATCATCTTTGCCGCAAACCCCATAGCAACAGGGCAGAAGTTTAATTCAGACATAAGCAATAAGAATGATGAAAATCTATGGTCAGATTGTGTTTATAGTGAAGCGACTATAACAGAAGTATACGCAAATCACTACGGAGCAAGTGAACTTCGTGATACACTGCAGGGTATGGCTACGAATACATCCTACTTCACCTCAGCCGAGCAGGGCTTGATGAATGCCACCACAGTGACAACGAAGGATACGAAGAATAGTAGTGTAACCTATACCACCACAGACAAACTGTATGCGTTACAGGGAGATTATGATAATGACCAATACTTGTGGGCAGGAACCGATGACAGTACAGTACTTGCCATGAGTAGTTACTTGAGGAACGGAGAGTGGTTCTGGCTGCGCTCGCCTTACGGTAGTAGTGGTGACATTGCGTTGTGCGCGGATCGGGGCTATTATGTCATCCTCGGCCGTGTCGACATCGACTCCGGGAGCCCTGTTCAGCCCGCTTCCAATCTGGATCTGTCATCTGTTCTCTTCGCATCTGCTGCGACAGCAGCATCATCTGATACAAAATCGGAAAAGATAACAGACAGTGCGGCGATGACTTTAAGACTTGACGGAACAGGTAAGGATATTGGTACAGCAACATATAACACCACAACAGATGCTATTAAGGCGGTGAAGGGTGCTACCTCACAAACCGTGGCACTTGTCGTACAGGGCAATGACGGAACAAATGACTGGTATTACAGTAAACAGATTACAGGAACAGAGACTGTGAATGTATCTGATATAAAGACAAAGTTAAGTTCATCAGCAGTCATAGATTTATCAGCCTGCAAAATCTGGCTGGAAATAACCGAGGATAATGTGACTTATGCGGTCAATGCAACTGAAACTGTGGTCAGTGAAATTTCATCAGTAGCAATTACAGATATTGCTACTCCGGTGTCAAATACTGCATTGGATGCCGAAGCATTATGTACAACAGAAGGTGTAAAAAGCACCACACCACAGATTACATGGACACCAAGTGATACCACAGCGGGATATAATAAGAGCTACACGGCAAGCGTTACACTTACAGCAGATACAGGCTACGAATTTGCAGATAATGTGACAGCTACCGTATCAGGAAATACCGCAACGAGCGTTACAAAGAATGCAGATGGAACACTTACAGTAACCAAAGAATTTACAACAGACAAGAGAAAGATAGAAAGTGTAGCTGCGCCGACAGTACCGGAAAATAATACATTTACAGCTTACTATGGCTATGATGGATATGATACAACGCCTATAAGCGGAACGAACACGGAGCTTGGCAAGACGGCAACAGTAACATTTGAAGGAACAACGTCACCAACTACAGAAGATATGGCTGTGACATGGACCATTGAGAGTGACGGAGGAGTTTATGACAAAACGCCGGAAGCAGAGAACACCTTTAGGTGGACTATCCCTGAATCTGCATTGACGAATTATAATGCTGCTGACTGTCAGGGCTATGATATAAGTACAGGCAATATCACAGGCACGATTACGGTTAAGAATAAAGCCGCAACCCCTGTCGCCATAACAGGAACAGACAGCAGTATAGTATATACAGGTGCAACCGTTGATGTATCACAGTATTTTAGCATCGACAATAATGCAGGAGCTGCAACATATACACTTGTTACTGGAACGAATGGCGGAACCGGAGAAGGCACGCTTTCAGATACAACACTTACCGTAACCCATACAGGAACCTTTAAGATTAAGGTAAGTACTGCAGCAAATGGAATCTTTGCGGCAGGAGAGAAAACAGTTACTCTTACGGTAGATAACGGAACCATCCTGTATACGGCAACGGATTACAGCACAACCTATGATGGACAGCCACACAGCATCAGCGTGAGCGTGACCAATCCTGAAGGAACAGATGTAACCTACAGCACAGATGGCGTAACCTACGGCAGTGATAATCCTTCTTTTAGCAATGAAGGTACGTATACCGTATACTATCGGATTACGAAGGATAACTATACCACCGTTGAGGGTTCAAAGACAGTAACCATAAATAAGAAGCCTGTTACCATAACAGCACAGGAACAGGATATTGTCTGGGGTAATGATATTAACCAAAGTCTGTATACCGTATCAGAGGATGGACTCATTACAGGTGACAGCATTAAAGAAATAACCCTTACACCAAGCACAACAGCTCGTACAGAGAATGGAACGATCTCCGTAAGTGGTGTGAAGATTGAAAATGCTGCAGGTGCGGATGTGACAGCCAACTATGATATTACAATGGTTAATGGTAATTTGAAGATTACCCACGATGCAGCCCTTGCCCCTGAGCGGATTGAAGCATCAAAGACAAAGACCACGTATACAGCAGGCGATACCCTGAATATGGATGACCTTGCAGTTACCGCGTACTATGCAGACGGATATAGTGAATCTGTGCAGGATTATACAACCAATGTATCCGCAATAGATATGTCAGCGAATGGAGATAAGATACTGACAGTATCATATACTAAGAATGGCGTAACAAAGACAAAGGATATTACAATAAAGGTAAATGCAGCTCTGGCATCTTATAAAATTATATCTGGTGCAGACAGTGAGTGGAAGCAGAATACAGACGAAACCATCACTATCATAGGAAATGGAGAATTTTCTAAATTTGAAAGCGTAAAAGTAGATGGAAGCATAATTGATGCAAAGAACTACACCGCAGAAGGTTCAACGATTATTATCTTAAAGGCAGATTACTTGAAAACACTTTCTGTCGGAACACATTCATTTGAAATCGTATGGGCAGATAGCTCAGCAGTTACAAGCTTTAAGGTAAGCAAGAATACATCAGATAATGAAGGTAGTAAAGACAACAACGGTAATAAGAACAACAGCAATGATAATCCAAATAGTAATCTGGCAGCTGTACCTGATGACAAGAAAACGAATGGCAGTGACAGTGGAAATAATGCAGACGACAGCCTACAGATAACAGCACCTCAGACTGGCGATAACAGCCATCCAATGCTCTGGGTGACATTATTAGCTGCTTCACTTGCCGGTCTGCTTGCATTGTTAAGTGTACGCAGGAAAAAAGATGAGGAATAATATGCAGCGTTAAGACTTACGGCATATAATTTCATAAAAGGGATAACCGGGTTGTGCTCGGTTATCCCTTTTAAGATGGAAGCATTTCAGTAAGTGTATCACCAAAATCTACGATACGGACTTTCTTTCTCTTTGTCGGTCCAATCTCAGTTTTGTGTCTTGCTCCATTGTAGCGGATACTTCGTCTTACAGTCAGATATTGTTCCTCAAGGTTAATATGTCCTGCCATGTCAGTCCACATACTTCGCCAAGTCGTAAACCTGTAAAATATGCGATCTGGATTGGTATCATAGCTTCGATTATCGTACTATACCGAATCGGGATTTTTTGCTGATAAAAGATTGGCTAGTCGATTCTTTGCTGTCTCAGGATTTTTGGAATACAGTCTTACAATATCGCCCATATCATTAAATGCGTTGATGGTGTGTGTGATTTCTCTAAGGAACATAGATCCAGGTCTTTGGAAAAATCACTTTCGGACTGTTCCATATCATAAGGGAGTTTATTCAGAATGGAAGTCATTGCATCACGAATCTGTAATTCTCTTTTATCCGTAATGTCTGTTTCGTATTCGTCAGTCTCACCTTTCAGCCATTCCACAGATACATGAAGTGCATCTGCCAGACCCTCTAAGGTCATTTTCTTGGTGTTATCAATCGTTCCTGCTTCGTATCTCTGAATCGTGGATGCTGTCACGCCCATCGTCCACACAATTTACGAAAAGTGCTGTGAGAAGTCCTACCAATAGCACCAAAATTCTAAAGTATAGTAAGTGGAATTTAAAATTTCTCTTAAAAAACAATCTATATGATTATATTTATCGGAGAAAATGACGATACAGATAATATATTAGAAATTTTGGGGTTTGATGAGTATTTGTAAAACCATTGAAACAATTTCAACAACATCAACCAAATTTTCTTACGGATATTATAAACAAACAATTAACTGTGTTATCAAAACATTAATTGTGAATGAATGGATTCAGACAAGGAGGACAAAGGATATGTCAATGAATGTGAACACAACTGCTACTACCTATGGAAACTATCAAAACAACTACCAAACAAGTGGAACTGATAAGAAAAATGAAACTACAAAATCTACTAAAACTACAGAAACTAAGAAAAGTTCAGTAGAAAGTTTAGGTGAAAAAAATCTAAGCCGAGCAGCTCAAAAAGTTCTTAAAGATCTTCGAGGGTCAAGAAATGATATGGATTTTTATGTAGCAGATTTTGAGAATGGTGATAATGCCAAAGATATTTTATCAAGAAGCGATAAAGAGTTTACTGTCATTTTTTCAAAGGAAGAAATGGAAAAAATGGCATCAAACTCCAAGTATTATGCCGAAAAAATGCATAGCATTCAAGGTGCTTTGCGTATGTCAGAAGAAATTAACGCACAGTTTGGATTTGAACGAGCATTCGGAAAAACAACTGAAATTGGAAACAGCATAGATAGTGACATGAAAATCACAAAATTCGGTATTTCTTTTAATAGTGACGGAAGCACCTCATTCTTTGCTCAGTTAGAAAAAACTTCTGAAAATCAGAAAGATTACCTTGAGAAAATTCAAGAAAAGAAAGCTGCCGAAAAAAAAGAAGCTAAGAAAAAAGAGCGTTCAACGCAAGTCAATATAAAAAGAGCTACTGTTGAAGCTAATTCAAAAGAAGAACTTTTAGACAAGATAAAAAATATCGAATGGGATTCTATCAAGCCAGAGGATAATAAAATTGGCAGTAGATTTGATTTCTCAATTTAGTATATTTAGGTGGGGATAATTATACAAAATGTGTGGAGGTAAATTACTTATAAGAAAACGAATTTTTTCTATTGTATTGTGTGTTGTACTGCTTCTTTCAATGAATGTTACCGCTTTTGCTGCTGAGTCACAGGAAAATTATATAGAAACTGAGAAGTCAGTTACATTTGAAGTTACACCAACAGCTTTAACAGCTGGTTCATCAAGACATTCGGTTGGAATGTTAAATTCCTTTTTTGGAACATATGATACCGTAGCAACTTCTGCTCTTGGTTCATTTACTATGATGAGAAAACAAAGCTGTGGTGCAATGGTCCGGCATATATAGCTGAATTGTATAGGGTAGAGTTAAAGAAATCCGGATATCAGATTTGAGATGAATGCATATCCAGTTGCTGTTAAAAATTTCCGCTATTATATCGTTGTGACAACTTAATATTTCAGAAGAATGATGTATAAATTACGAAAAATTGCCCATACTATCTCCAAAACGAAAAGGAGACTGATACAATGAAAAAAATGAAATATTTATTGGCACTTTGCCTGATACTCGCTGCTGCAAGCGCTTTTGCAGCCTGTGGAAACAATAGTAATGTGGCAGACACTTCAATGGTTGAAAATACACAAAGAGGTGGCTCTGCCGCCGACGATGCCGGGAATGCCGGCAAGGATATCATAGATGGCGCCGGAAATGCCGGCAAGGATGTGATAGACGGAGCAGGCGATGCCGGAAAAGATGTGATAGACGGAGCGGGCAATGCCGGAAAAGATGTGATAGACGGAGCAGGTGATGCCGGCAAGGATGTAATAGACGGCGCAAAGGATGCCGTAGATGATGCCGGAAACGCTGTAAAAAAGAGTGTTGATGGTGGAAACAACAACTAACAGCTATTTATAAAAAGAAAACCGTCACTATATATGCTTCAATGACTGCAAAAACAAAAGCACCGACAACGTCGCTGATAAAATGCACACCTGATATCACGCGGACACAGGCAATGATAGCTGCAAGGACTGTAAGCAAAATGCCGGTGAACCATAAAGGCGAAGCAGCAGGTGAGCATATTAAAACAGTAAATGCAATTATAAATGCAGAAAAAACATGCCTGCTAGGAAAAGACCTGCCGTGGGTTTCCTTTGGAATGACAGGCGGCATATCAAATTTTTCGTATGGGCGTGGTCTGTTTACGATATATCTGAAAACCGATACTGCAATAAAGCCGACAAGCGGAGCAATGATTGAGAGTACAAGCATATGACCGGCTGTAAAGCACAGATACAGCACGTATATATAGGGTATGTGATAAAAACTAAATAAGTGCATATTTTATTGATTAATTCAAGCTTTCGGGCTGCCCTGTTATTTTCACGGAATGGGGCAGTCATTTTTATGTATGTATTTTTTTTCATGATTATTTTCCATCGTTTATTTAAGAAATATTGTATTGTAACTGTCTAGAGTGGTGTCAACTGCCCTTGCGGTACTGCAGAGGTGTCATGCCATAGTGCTTTTTGAAGGCTCTGTTAAAATATGACAGGCTTTCAAACCCCACTTCACCGGAAATAGAAAGCACCGAGCTGTCTGAGCTTTGCAAAAGTCTCGCAGCCATGGTCAGGCGGTAGTCCTTTAAATAGTCAACAAACGATGTGCCCATGGTTTCTTTAAAATACCTCATAAAATGAGACTCGGAAAACCCGGCTACATCAGCGATATCAGCGATAGAGATTTTGTCGGCATAATTATTTTCCACATATTTGAGCACGACCTTCATCTTATCAAGAGTTTTTTTGCTTTTTAGTGGCTTTGTCAGATTACGGCAGCGGTTATCAAGCACAAAAAAGAATTCGTAGAGCTTGCTCTTTATATAAGCTGATAGCCCTGCGGCATCGTCTTGCAAATCTCATCGCATGCATCTATTGGAGCCACGACATCCTCGTAGTATGGATACACCGGTGTAAAAACCGTCGGAACTGTGAATCTGCCGGCTAAGAGAGGTGTAAGAAAATCCTCCTTGGTGTAATCGTACTTTCCGGGAAGCAGCATCGACAGGGAAAATATGATATTTTCGTACTCCATCGATTCATCCATATATTGGTCTATAGAGTGAAGCTGTCCCGGCAGAATCAGCACAAGGCTTGGCGCTGTGACATGGTACTCCTTAAAATCCACAGATATATGACCGCAGCCCTTCTTTATATAGATAAGCTCCATGTCGTCGTGCCAGTGCAGTGGAACTCCGGAAAAATCAAGAGGAATAGAGCAAAGGTAGGTATTGTATGGGAACGTAAGCTCCACATGTGTTTTGTCTTCGTGATAATTTTCATATTCTAATATATTCATGATGATATTAGCATATTATTTCTTGAAAAGCCACTAAAAATGCCGAAAAATGATAGGATTGTGCAAGTTTTCGACTGTATATTGCAAGAATTGTGCAGTGTAATGGATTATACTTGATTCATCAAATGACACAAAGAAGTTAAACACGCTGAATAAAAATTAGTTAATTTGACACATTGGCGTGTACACATGATAACAGATTTGGGAGGAAATCAAAATGGCAATCATGCAGGAAATCGAAACAAAGCTTCAGAAGGGAATCAGCGTTAGTACAGACGAGGAAGTATACTACGCATTACTTGAGCTTGTAAAAGACAAGGCAGAGAAAAAGGTTTCAAACAAAGGAAAGAAAAAGCTCTACTACATCTCAGCAGAGTTCCTTATCGGAAAGCTTTTATCAAACAACCTTATCAACTTAGGCATCTACGATGAAGTTAAAGAGACTCTTGAGAAGAACGGAAAGTCACTTGCTGAAATCGAGGAAATCGAGCTTGAGCCTTCACTTGGAAACGGTGGACTTGGACGTCTTGCAGCATGTTTTATAGATTCAATCGCAACACTCGGACTCAACGGAGACGGTGTAGGTCTCAACTATCACTACGGATTATTCAAGCAGGTATTTGAGAACAATCTCCAGAAGGAGACCCCAAACCCATGGATCACAAACGAGAGCTGGCTTACAAAGACAGATATCACATATCCTGTAAGCTTTGGCGGATTCACAGTACAGTCAAGACTTTACGATATCGACGTTGTTGGATACAACAACCGCACTACAAAGCTTCACTTATTCGACATCGAGTCAGTTGATGAGTCAATCGTAGGCGACACAATTGATTTCGACAAGGATGACATCCAGAAGAACCTTACATTATTCTTATATCCTGATGATTCAGATGATAAGGGACGTCTTCTTCGTGTATACCAGCAGTATTTCATGGTATCAAACGCAGCAAGACTTATCCTTGCAGAGGCAGAGGCAAAGGGCTCTAATTTACATGACCTTGCTGATTATGCAGCAGTTCAGATTAACGATACACACCCATCAATGGTTATTCCTGAGCTTATCCGTCTCCTTCAGGAGAAGGGCATCCTGATGGATGAGGCTATTGAGATTGTATCAAAGGTTTGTGCATACACTAACCACACAATCCTTGCAGAGGCTCTTGAGAAATGGCCAATCAGCTTCTTAGAGAAGGCAGTTCCACAGCTTATGCCAATCATCCGTGAGCTTGACAACAAGGTTCGCGCAAAGGTAGCTGATGAGAGTACATACATCATCAAGGACGGTCTTGTACACATGGCACACATGGATATTCATTTCGGATATTCTGTAAACGGTGTTGCATACCTCCATACAGAGATTTTAAAGAATACAGAGCTTAACAACTTCTACAAGTTATATCCTGAGAAGTTCAACAACAAGACAAACGGTATCACATTCCGTCGTTGGTTAATGTCTTGTAACCCGGAGCTTTCAGCATACATCACAGAGCTTATCGGTGACGGCTGGAAGAAGGATGCAAACGAGTTAGAGAAGCTTGGCAATTTCATCAATGATGACGCTGTTCTCACAAAGCTTGTTGACATCAAGAACGCAAAGAAGACAGAGCTTGCTTCTTACTTAAAGAAGACTCAGAATCTCGATGTACCTGACAATTCAATCTTTGATATCCAGGTTAAGAGACTTCACGAGTACAAGAGACAGCAGCTCAACGTGCTTTACATTATCCGTAAGTACTTTGAGATCAAGGCAGGCAAGAAGCCATCTACACCAATCACATGCTTCTTCGGTGCAAAGGCAGCTCCTGCATATATCATTGCAAAGGATATCATCCATGCAATCCTCTGCTTACAGCAGATTATCAACAATGATCCTGAGGTAAGTCCATACCTTAAGGTATTCATGGTTGAGAACTACAACGTAACATTAGCTGAGAAATTATTCCCGGCTGCAAATATTTCAGAGCAGATTTCTCTTGCTTCTAAGGAGGCATCAGGAACAGGAAACATGAAGTTCATGCTTAACGGTGCTATTACACTTGGAACAAGTGACGGAGCAAACGTAGAGATAGCTGAGCTTGTCGGCGATGAGAACATCTATGTATTCGGTGAGGATTCACAGACTGTTATCGACAGATATGAGAGAGGCGACTACTGCTCTAAGGATTACTATGACAAGGATGCAGACTTAAAGAAGGCTGTTGACTTCCTTGTAAGTGATGAGATGATGAAGGTTGGTTCTAAGGAGAACTTAGAGAGACTTTACAACGAGCTCCTCAACAAAGACTGGTTCATGACATTCCCAGACTTTGAGGATTACTGCAAGACAAAAGAGAAGGCTTACGCTGATTATGAGGATAAGAAGGCTTGGGCTAAGAAGATGCTTGTCAACATCAGCAAGGCTGGTTTCTTCTCTTCTGACAGAACAATCAAGCAGTACAATGATGAAATCTGGCATTTAGAGGCCTAGAATTTTTCTTCCTCCTTTAAATACAAATTGGGCTTAAGAACTCCTGCGGGTGCATCCCGCGGGGGTTCTTTTTTTTGTAGGTCGGGACGTAAGCGCAGGGGACGGCGTACACACATACTCTTGCGTTCGCTACGCTACGCTGCCAAGTGTCTGTACGGATTATGCCCGGAGTGTTTCGCAGGCTGACGAAACCGGCTTTTATGCGCCGTCCGTGGCGCATAACGCCTTGCCCCGCCGTCCATGGCGGTGCATTTCTGTGGTTCTAAGCATAATCCTACAGACACTAGGCAGCTTCGCTATGCGCTCTCGCAAGAGTATGTGTGTACGCCGTCCCCTGCGCTTACGTCCCTTACGCTGTGGCAAAATGTGTGGGGGTGACGTGTGCGCACCGGTGGCCAGTGCTTACGTCACCGGCCCTGCCTCACCGTGAACTGCGGGCCCCTAGCAGAAATGTAAGGGCGGGATTTACAAGTTTGGCAAATACATATATAATAAGGGGAAGAATATACACATGGAGAACTATTATGATAAAGAATAAATTTATGGCACTCACGCTTACCGTAGTGCTCACAGCAGGCATGCTTACCGGCTGTGGCTCCGGCGACAAGGCAAAGGACAAGGATGCGTACAGACAGTATGGCATCAACTGTATAGAGAACGGCAGCTATGATGATGCGGTCGATGCTTTTCAGAAGGCACTGGACCAGTCGGTGGGCTCAGTAGGCGCAGAGGAGCTTGACATATGTTATTATAAGGCAAAGGCACAGTATTTAAGCGGTGACGTGGATGGAGCAATTGATACATATACGGCTATTATCGACTATAATAAGGATTCTAACGCATACTATCTGAGAGGTTGTATATATTTTGCCAAGAATGATTCAGACAAGGGCTTGAAGGATTTTAAGACGGCGCTCAGTGAGAATAATGATAATTATGAGCTCTATCTTGGTGTTTATGAGACCCTGTCAAAGTATGGCATGAATGACCAGGGAAAGGAATACCTGGATAATGCCTTAAAGCTTAAGGCAAAAACTGCTGATGACTATATGCAGAGAGGCCGTATATATACCATGCTTGGTGATTATGATTCAGCAATAAAGAGTCTGAAAAAGGCTATTGATGAGAAGCTTGTCAAGGCAAACTACTATATGGGTGAGGTATATCAGAAGAAGGGCGATAATGACAGCTCGCAGAAGTATTTTAAGAAATACCTGGACAGCGGTGAGGCGGATTCGTATGAGCTGATGAATATGGGACAGGCGCAGATGGACAATGGTAACTATGACACTGCGATTACTTATTTTCAGAACGCACTTGAACTTGAAAGTGTGCCGAACAAGCAGCAGATAACAAAGGCTATGATTATAGCATATGAGTATTCCGGCGATTTTGCCACAGCAAAGAGCAAAATGGAGGAATACATGAAGGATTATCCCGATGACGAGGATGCAGCAAGAGAATATCAGTTTTTGGAGACCAGATAGATTATGGCAGATACTATTAAGATAGAGGATATTGAGGAGAGAGTAGTGCTCGTCGGAGTAAGTGAGCAGGACGGTGATGATGCAGATGATTCACTTTCAGAGCTTGCGGAGCTGGTAAAGACAGCAGGTGCGACAGTTGTAGGCACACTTATCCAAAGAAGAGAAAAAATTCATCCGGGCACGTATGTCGGAACCGGCAAGGTGGCGGAGATTGCAGAGCTTGTGGAGAGTACAGGGGCAACAGGCATTGTGTGCGATGATGAGCTGAGTCCTGCACAGCAGAAAAATCTGGAGATGTACCTTGACACAAAGGTCATGGACAGGACACTTGTCATTCTTGATATTTTTGCATCAAGAGCCACAACAAGTGAGGGTAAGATACAGGTTGAGCTTGCTCAGCTCAAGTACAGATTAAGCCGTTTGTCGGGACTGGGAAAGTCCATGTCAAGGCTTGGCGGTGGAATAGGAACAAGAGGTCCCGGAGAGAAAAAGCTTGAGGTGGACCGCCGTCTCATAAATGACAGGATAGCACAGCTTCGAAGAGAGCTGAAAGAGGTGCAGAAGCACAGAGATATCACAAGGGCAAAGCGTGAAAAAAATAAAGTACCGGTTGTTGCGATAGTAGGATATACTAACGCAGGTAAGTCCACGCTGTTAAATCACCTGACAGAGGCAGATGTGCTTGAGGAGGATAAGCTTTTTGCAACGCTTGATCCTACAACGCGTATTCTTGCGCTTGATGGCAAGCAGCAGGTGCTTTTAACTGATACGGTCGGGTTTATCAGAAAGCTGCCGCATCATCTGATAGAGGCATTCAAGAGCACCCTTGAGGAGGCAAAGTACGCTGACATCATTTTCCATGTGGTGGACGCATCAAATATGCAGCGAGAAAAGCAGATGTTCATAACCTACCGGACATTGGATGATCTTGGTGTAAAAGACAAGAAATTTGTCACACTTTTTAATAAGCAGGATGCCCGCACAGACAACGAACCACTGCATGATTTCAGGGCAGATTATACTCTTAACATTTCAGCGGCAAAGGACCTGGGATTAGATGAGGTAAAATCTCTTTTAGAGGAGATATTAAGAGAGAACAAGGTATATATTGAGAGAATTATCCCATATGATAAGGCTGGCGTGATACAGCTCATCAGAAAACAGGGCGAGCTTGTGTCGGAGGAATATGTGGCTGATGGGATACAGATAAAGGCATATGTGCCAATGGAGGTGTACGGCAGGCTCGATTAGGGTGCTGCTTCGCTATATCATTATATTAAGCGAGGAATTTAAAATGTCGAAAACGCGTTCAATCCGCTGGGACAAGCTGGACAACACAGCAAATCTGTTCCCTAGTATAGCGGGGGAGAGCATGACAAATGTATATAGGATCTCAGTCACCTTAACTGATGAGATTGACAGTGAAAAGCTGCAGGAGGCACTGGATATAGTGCTTCCGAAGTTTGGTCTGTTTAATGTGAGACTCAGGATGGGAGTATTCTGGAACTATTTTGAGGAAAATGGCAAAAAGGCACCAAAGGTGCATGAGGAAAATACATTTCCGTGCAGATTTATAAGACCGAACAAGAATCACAGCTATCTTTTCAGGGTGACATACTATAAGAACAGAATAAATCTTGAGGTATTTCATGTGTTGACAGATGGCATGGGCGGCATCAATTTCCTTAGGGAGCTCACCTACCAGTATCTGCGTCTCACACATCCGGAGATTGCAAAGCTAAAGGGCGATTCATTGACGCAGGGCACATCCTTAAATAGAGAGGACAGCTTTGTAAAGAACTACAAATCAAGTAAGCCAAGTGGCTTTAACAGGCAGAAGGCGTATCTTTTAAAGCTGGAAAAGGTACCTGATGGAGAGTTTGGGCTGATACATGGCATGATGCCTGTATCACAGCTGAAGCAGGTCTGCCACCGCTATGGAGTTTCTATAAATGATTATCTGGTAGCATGCTTTGTGTGGAGTGTGTATCAGGAGTGTTTTCACGGCATGCCAAACGATATGCCTGTCAGGGTTGCAGTTCCTGTGAATCTTCGTCCTTATTTTGACTCCGTGACCACAAAGAACTTTTTTGTCATGATATCTGCTGAGTTCAGACCGCAAAACAGCTCCTACACATTTGAAGAGGTGCTTAAAATAGTGACGGATTCCATCAATTCACAGATTTCGAAGGAGCATCTGGAGGATCTTTTCTCATACAGTGTGTCAAATCAGAAAAATATCCTGATGAGACCGGTGCCTCTTTTTATAAAAAATCTGGCAATGAAGGCGGTCTATACGCAGTCGGCACTGGCGAATACCACCACTATTACCAATATTGGAAATATAAAGGTGGAGCCGGAATACGAGCCGTATATAACAGGCTTTTATTCCTTTATACCAATGTCCAAGGGACAGCCTATGAAGGGCACCATATGCTCCTACAAGGACACGCTGGTGTTTACTTTTTCATCTATTCTGTCCGATACGATGATTCAGAGAAGCTTTTTTAAGAAGCTTGTAAATGACGGAGTGGAAGTGACAATTGAGACAAATGGAGAGTATTATGACTAAATGCATGAAATGCGGTGTGTATATTGCAGACAATACAGATAAATGCCCGCTCTGCCAGCAGGTTGTGGCACCGGTTGAACTGTCATCGGACAATCATCAGGGCACGGAAGGGGTTTTTGAACAGCATAATGATGTGCCGGATAAGTGCGTAAACGATACAGATAGTGCAGCAAAGAGGGCAGATAGTACAGCAAGCCATGACAACGGTACGAGATATCCTGACGTCAAGGGCGCATCAAGAAAATACAGATTGCTGGAAAATATCATATTGTTTCTGTCTATAGTAGGACAGATTGTGTTGACAACTGTTGATTACATGACAGACAATGAGATAAACTGGAGCTTTATAGTGCTTCTTGTTGTAATCTATGCGAATGTGACGCTGCGTCTGGCAATAGTCGGAAGAAACGGATATATATTTAAAATTGTAAGCACATTTGTGTTCACGGTGCTGTTTCTCGAGGGCATAGACCTGCTCACAGGAGCCAGTGGCTGGGCACTTACATTTGTTTTCCCAAGTGCCATACTGGCGATGGTTCTTGCAACAATTATACTTATGATAGTAAACATAAGAAACTGGCAGAGCTACATGATGATGCAGCTTTTTCTTGTGCTGATGAGCGTGATTGCGATGATACTTGTGGCAGTCAAGGTCATATGGTTCCCATATCTGGCAATGGGAGCGATGGGAGCATCTTTGTTTTTGTTCCTCGGAACACTGATTATCGGTGACAAAAGAGCCAGAACAGAGCTGAAACGGAGATTTCATATATGATAGGCTTTCATGGAATAGGAAATTCGCATATGTTTGAGGATGAGGAGATGGGAAACTACCATCCGGAAATTGAAAACGGCGATAGTAATGGTGATAATGAAACTGGAATAATAGGAGCTTTGGGTAATAAGCTTGAAAAGACATTTAAGAACTCATTATCTGCCATGAAAAGTGAGCATGTGGAAAAAGTCCATAGCAATGCAGCTGTGGCAGATGAAGAAGTCAGTATGCAGGGAAAAATACTTGCTAATCTGATGGGACATATCACAAATGACCTTGCAATCGGCAAAAAAATAAAATCCGGAGAGCTCAGGAAGCGCATGAAGGAACCTGCATGGCTTGTTCCGGACTGCTTTGTAACAGAGGATATAGATATGGGCGGTTTCACTATGAAGCTTTTATCCTCAAAGGAAAACCCAAATACAGAGCGTGTGATACTGCAGCTGCATGGTGGTGGATATATGGGGGCAGTACGCAATGCATACTATGTATTTGCAGGCCTTTATAATGAGGTAAGTGAAGGCTGCTCAGTGCTCACGCCTGACTATCGCGTGGCGCCGGAGCACCCGTATCCGGCAGCACTTGAGGATGCCATAGCCTGCTATAAATGGCTCTTGTCACAGGGCTGGTTTGGCTCGCAGATTGTGCTGGCAGGAGACTCAGCGGGAGGAGGACTTGCAATGTGCCTCACCATGTATCTTCGTGACCACGACATGCCGCTTCCGGCAGGAATAGTAGCCATGTCACCATGGACAGACCTCACAGCAGGCGGAGAGTCATATGAGACAAACTACGAAAAGGACCCACTGTTTGGGAACACAAGGGACAGTCTAATCTACGTGAATGACTATCCCGGTGACCACGATAAAATGGATCCATACATATCGCCACTATTTGGTAATTTCAGAGGCTTTCCACCAATGCTCATACAGGTAGGCTCGATAGAGATGCTCTTATCTGACTCGGTAGAGGCCGCTGCAAAGGCAAGAATCCAGGGCGTTAAGGTGCGACTGTCAGTGTATGAGGGGATGTTTCATGTGTTCCAGATGGGATATCTCAATTTCCCGGAGTCCAAGCGTGCATGGGCGGAGGTCAAGCGTTTCCTAAAGGTGATTAAAGAGGAAGAATAAATGAAGTAATATAGGAGCATTTATGGATGTAAATAGTACCTTTGAAAAAACAGGAATAAAATGTAAAGTATTACAGGAGATTATCCAGCTGGCGAAGAAGAATTGTGTTGAAAAAGTAATTCTTTTTGGTTCAAGAGCGCGAGGTGATTATAAAGAGCGAAGTGATATAGATCTGGCATTTTGCGGTGGTAGCAGTAGTCATTTTATTTTGGATGTAGACGAAACAACTTCAACGTTGTTGGAATTTGATATAGTGGACTTGGATAAGCCTGTAAGAAAAGAATTGTTGGAATCAATAAAAAGAGAGGGAGTAGTGCTATATCAAAAAATTTGAGAAGGATATTGGTATTTCGAAAGGAGATGAGCAAGCATGACTGAATCACTTAAACTACCGGTGGGAATAGAGAGCTTTGAGGAGATCCGTTCAGACGGATATTACTATGTCGATAAGACAAAGCTGATTGAACAGTTGGTTGACAGCCGGGGAAAAGTCAACCTTTTTACCAGACCGCGTCGTTTTGGCAAGACTCTCAACATGAGTATGCTCAAATCTTTCTTTGAAATTGGAGCAGCTTCTGAATTATTTGATGGTCTTTATATATCGCACAACAAAAAATTGTGTGATGATAATATGGGTAAATATCCTGTGATATTTCTGTCTTTAAAGAATGTGGAAGGACTAGATTTTCAAGCTGCAAAGTATCAGATGATAGAGATAATTGCAAAGGAAGCTAAGAGATTTGTATATTTGAAGAATAGTGACAGGCTGGACATTGACGATAAGTCGACGTATGCTTCTTTAATTCGATTAGAGGATGGCAGATATGAAATGAGAGATGAGGCACTGTATGCTTCGCTTCAAACTTTATCTGAGCTGTTATATAAGCATCATGGCAGAAAAACGGTTATTTTAATAGATGAATATGATGTTCCACTGGATAAGGCATTTCAAAATGGCTATTATAAAGAGATGGTTTCTTTGATAGGTGCCATATTCGGAAAAGCATTAAAGACAAATGAGGCATTGGATTTTGCTGTCTTAACAGGTTGTCTTCGTGTTTCAAAAGAAAGTATTTTTACAGGATTGAATAATTTCAAGATTTTATCTATTACTGATACAAGATTTGATGAACACTTTGGATTTACGGATGATGAAGTAGAGCGTTTGCTGGCATTTTATCATGTGGAAAACAGGTTTGCGGAGACAAAGGAATGGTATGATGGTTATCATTTCGGAAATGTCGATGTATACTGTCCGTGGGATGTAATCAATCATGTTGACCGAATAAAGATGATCCAATGGCCGGACCGGAAGCGTATTGGATTAATACAAGCGGAAATGAGCTTGTCAAGAGGTTTATAGATAAGGCGGGTAAGACAACCAGAGATGAAATTGAGCGTTTGATTGCGGGAGAAGCAATAGACAAGCAAATCCGTCTGGATATGACATATGACGAAATAGACAATAATATCGATAATCTATGGAGTGTCCTGTTTACAACAGGTTATCTGACATATACAAAGATAAGTGAGGACAAAAAATATAGCCTTGTAATTCCGAATAGGGAGATTAAAGAGGTATTTAAGCTGCAGATACAGGAGTGGTTCAGGAATAAAATATTTTCCAATACCGAGCAGTTGCAGGACTTTTGGAAGGCTTTCAAAGAGGGAAATACACAGATAATAGAAATGTATTTAAACAAGGTGCTGAGCAATTCGGTGAGCGTTTTTGACACAAGAGCGAGAAATGAGGAAAAGGAAAGCTCCTATCATAATCTGCTTATTGGCATTTTGAGCGGCAATGAGGACTGGCTGGTAAAGTCAAATGTTGAGGCTGGCGAGGGCTTTGCAGATATTATTGTGGAGACAGATGATCCGGATGAAGGAATTATTGCAGAGCTTAAATATACAAAAGATTTTAAAGCTATGGAAAAATCCTGTGAAAAGGCTCTGAAACAGATAAAGGATAGAAGATATCAGGAATATTTGTTAAATGATAATCGACAGAATATCATGTATTATGGAATTGCATTTTGCAGGAAGAGATGCAAAGTGCTTGTAGAAAGATAAAAGGGGTGATTACATGGAAACAAATTTTGATTACCTTTTAAAGAAAGAAGAATACGCAGATTTTGCAAAGCAGGCTGTTGAGGCAGAGAAAGTCTGTCAATTTCACCGGCCACTTGTGCCATTTTGTCGAGGCGTGCACTTGAGCTTGCAGTGAGGTTTGTTTTCTCATATGACGCGGAGCTTTCACTTCCGTACAGAGATAATGTATCAAGTCTCATTCATGAGCCAACGTTTAGAAGGATAATTGAGCCAAGGCTGTTTCCAATGCTCAAATATACTATTCATCTGGGAAATGTTGCAGTTCATACCAACAACAATATAGGCAGGGATGAAGCAATAATAGCGCTTCGTGATTTGTTTGAGTTTTGCGATTGGATTGATTATTCGTATTCGAGGGAATACGATGAGAAAACCTATGATGAGTCGATTCTTGCAAGCGGTAATGAAAAGCGTATAAAGGCCGATGAGCTTATGAAGCTGTATGAGAGCTTAAGCAGTAAGGATAAAAAGCTCGAGAGCGTATTGAAGGAGAATGAAGAGCTCCGCGAGCAGATGGCAAAGAAGCGTAGTCAGAATGTAAAGACAAGGGAGTTCCATGTAGATAAGATAAGCGAGGCAGAAACTCGCAAGAGATATATAGATGTTGCCTTAAAGGAGGCAGGCTGGGTTATTGGCAGAAATGTTACGGAGGAGGAGCCGGTTACTGGAATGCCGAACAGCACAGGAACAGGGTATGTGGATTATGTTCTGTGGGGAAAGGACAATCTGCCACTTGCTGTGGTTGAGGCTAAAAAGGCTTCTGTGGATGCTATGGTAGGAAGCCAGCAGGCGAAGCTGTATGCTGACTGCTTGCAGAATAAATACAATAGACGCCCTCTTATTTTCACAACAAATGGATTTGAATTTTTCTATACAAATGATTATATGGGATATCCAAGGCGTGAGGTTTCAGGCTTTTTCACACAGGAGGAGCTGCAGCTTGAGATGGATGGACGCACTTCAAGGATTCCGCTTGAAAATATACGGATAAGCGATGATATTACCAACAGACCGTATCAGAAGGAGGCTGTAACCGCAGTCTGCGATGCCATCATAAATAAGCACCGCAAGATGCTTATAGTGCAGGCCACAGGTTCAGGAAAGACAAGAGTGAGCATTAGTATTGTTGATGTATTACGGCGTCACAATTATGTGAAAAATATTCTGTTTCTCGCAGACAGAAAAGCTCTTGTGAAGCAGGCAAAAAACAATTATACGAATCTGCTTCCTGATTTGTCCTGTTGCAATCTGCTTGACAATAAAGATGACCCTGAGTCGTGCAGGATGATTTTTTCTACATATCCGACGATGATGAATGCCATAGATGAGAGGAAAAACAAATATGGTGAGAAGCTCTTTAGTCCGGGGCATTTTCAGCTCATAATCTGCGATGAAGTACACCGTAGCATTTACAAAAAATATCAGGAAATATTTGAGTATTTTGATGCGATGTTACTTGGTATGACTGCCACTCCAAAGAATGAAATCGACAAAAATACATATGGAGTTTTTGACCTTGAAAGAGGAGTTCCGACATTTGCGTATGAGCTTGAAAAAGCAGTGGAGGAGGGCTATCTGGTCAATTACTCTACACTGGAATATAAGTCAAAAATAATGGAAAGCGGTATTCACTATGATGAGCTGTCAGATGAGGAAAAAGAAGAGTATGAGGATACATTTTCTGATGATGACACTGTAGGCGATGATATATCAGGAGAGGCCGTAAATACATGGCTTTTTAACGCGGATACAATTGATAAGGTTTTAAGAGAGCTTATGGAAAAGGGTTTAAAAATTGAGGGTGGAGACAAGCTTGGCAAGACAATAATTTTTGCCAAAAATTCTTTGCATGCGCAGGCAATAGTCGAGCGTTTTAATAAGCTTTTTCCGGAATATGGAGGAGACTTCATAAAGCGGATAGATTACAGCATAAAGTACAGTGATTCATTGATAGATGAGTTTAGCACAAGTGATAAAATGCCACAGATAGCAGTATCTGTTGATATGCTCGACACAGGAATAGATATTCCGGAGATTTTGAATCTTGTATTTTTTAAGAAGGTAAAAAGCTATGCCAAGTTCTGGCAGATGATTGGAAGGGGAACCAGGCTTTGCTCTAATCTGCTTGGAGAGGGTATGGACAAAGAAAGATTTCTTATATTTGATTTCTGTAACAATTTTGAATATTTCCGCGTGAACAAAAATGGAGCGGAGAATGGCATAACAGAATCACTCAATGAGAAAATATATAACACAAAAGCCCAGATTGTCAGAGAGCTTCAGGCACCGGTATACAGTAGTGATGAGGTATACGCAGATTACAGAAAAAGCCTTGTGGATGATTTAAAGGAAGATGTAATTAGCTTAAATGACGATAGCTTTATGGTGAAAAGACATCTGCGTTATGTAGAGTTTTTCAGGGCTTCATCATCGTGGGATAATCTGGAGACAATAGAGATTTCGGATATCAGGGAGCATATTGCACCTCTTATCAGGCCTAAAAAGGAAGATGAGCTGGCACGAAGATTTGACTATCTGGTATACAGTATAGATCTTGGACTGCTGCAAAGCAAAAGCATACAAAGTCCGGTGAATATAGTGGTTCAGACCGCAGAAAAGCTGTCTGCCAAATACTCAATCCCACAGGTGGAAAAGAAAAAGGAGATTATCGAAAAGGTCCAGACAAATGAATTTTGGGATAAAGTCACTATAATAGAGCTTGATACAGTAAGAGAAGCTTTAAGAGGTCTGTTGCAGTACCTTGACAGACAGGTACGGCCAATATACTATACAAATTTCACGGACTCTATAACAGATGGTACAACCGGGTGAACCTTTATATGGCGGAAATGACTTGAAAAATTATCGTAAAAAAGTCGAATTTTACCTGAAAGAGCATAGTGACAAATTGTCAGTGTATAAGCTGAAAAACAACAAAAAGCTGACAGAAACGGATCTAAGGGAATTGGAACGAATTCTGTGGACTGAGCTTGGTTCAAAGGAAGATTATATAAAGGAATACGGAGAGACACCGATAGGCAGATTAGTACGAAAAATAGTCGGTGTAGATAGAGCGGCAGTAAACGAAGCCTTCAGTTGTTTTATGTCAGAAGAGCGCTTGAACATAAATCAGATGAGATTCGTAAATCTGATAGTGGACTATATAGTAGCAAATGGAAATATCGAAGATAATAAAGTATTGATGGGTGAACCATTTAAATCAGTTGGAAGTATCACAACTCTTTTCAAAGATGATATGAGTACCGCAAAACAGATAATGGAGATAGTGAACCAGATAAAGCGTAACTCCGAAGAAATTGCCTGATGTATAGCGAAGCTGTTTAGATACTGTAGATTTATGCACATGAAACACAGAAAATGGAAGAGGATGTGAAAAAACTCAATCGAGTTTTTTCACATCCCCTTTTTTTGAGCTTATATATTAGCATCTCCTGCAGACAGGTTGTGGAAGCATAATAAATTTGCAAAAATTATATTTAATTCTATAAAGCACTTGACATAGTTACTAAGAGTTACTATAATAAGCACATAAAGTAAATATAAGAAACGCAGAAAGTAATTATAGGAGTTAAACACATGAATAAAGTAGATGTAAATGGATTAACAGAACGGGAGTTTTTAGCAGAATATAAGCCGGGCGATTATGACAGACCATCGGTTACAGTTGACATGATGGTGCTTCGTATGAAGGAAGACTTAAGCTGTATGCAGGTGCTTCTGATAAAGAGAAAGGCTCATCCGGAGATAGACAAATGGGCGCTTCCAGGCGGATTTATTAACATAAAGGAATCAGCATATGAAGCAGCGTGCAGGGAGCTTAAAGAGGAAACAGGTCTTACAGACATTTATCTTGAGCAGCTCTATACCATGAGCCAGCCGGACAGGGACCCGCGTATGAGAATTATTGATATTGCATACATTGCACTGCTTCCATATGGATATGAGCAGTCTGCTGTTGCAGGTGATGACGCAAAGGATGCCAGATGGTTTGATGTGAAATTTGCAGATGAAAAACTTGAGTTTGCAAACGACTTGATTAAAATTGAATACTCCCTCAAGTCTGAGAAATTTAAAAACGGTGTAATCACAGTGGAAAACTTTGTTCCGGTCAGCGTATCAGACGAAAAAGCTTGCTTTTGACCATGACCAGATTATACTGGAAGGACTTATGAGGATAAGGAATAAGGCTGAGTATACAGGCATTATGTTTAACCTTGTGCCACGTGAGTTTACCATTCCGGACCTGCTTAAGGTGTTTGAGGTTCTTTCAGGAAAGGAAGTTCATCCAAAGGTGTTCCGTGAGAAGATTGCAGGACAGCTTGTTTCACTTGACAGGTCGCAGAGACCTATTGTCGGAAGAAAACCGGCTGCTGTGTACAGATATGTTGACCTTAACATGGATGAACGTAAACTGGTTAAAGTGCAGAAGAAATATAAAAACGGTGTGATGCTCACAAGGGCACAGCCATTCCATAACGGACACCTGAACATGATAAAACAGGCCGCATCGGAGTGCGAAAATCTGCTTGTTGTGATAGGCAGTGCAAACAAAAGCTATACAAAGAGAAATCCGTTTCCAATCGAATACAGAAAAAGACTTGTTGAAAACGTACTGCAGGAAGAGGATTTAAGCGGTGCAGATGTAAAGGTTATGACATTATCGGACTGGAGCATGGAGGATGCAGCTCAGTATGTAAAGGAATGGGGTTCTTTCTTCTATTACAATATAGCTAATGAAATTGGAGAGAAAAGCTTTACATTCTATTACAACGACGACCCGAAGATTGCGGAAAACTGGTTTACAGATGATATTTTAAAGAATGTGAATATCAGAAACCTTGGCAGAAGCGATATTGAGATTTCAAGTACAATGATCAGAGATTTGCTGTATAAGAAAGATTATGACAAAGTCAGGGATCTGGTTCCGCGATGGATGTGGAAGGATTTAAAACAGCTTGGAAAAATCCTTATGGATGCAACAAATGATTATATGATGTAGGAGGAAATGATTATGGCAAAGAAAATTTTAGTAGTAGTGGATGCACAGAATGACTTTATTACAGGAGTTCTTGTAAACAAGGAGTGTAACGTGGCAACAAATGTTATTGCAGATGAAATCAGGTCAGGAAAATATGATGATGTGATATTCACAAGGGATACGCATGATGAAAACTATCTGAATACTCAGGAGGGAAGAAAGCTTCCGGTAGCTCACTGTATTAAAGGGACAAACGGATGGGAAGTAGACGCTCGTCTTAAAGATGCAATGAAGGAGCGCGGAGTTGACTGTGACGATATGACTTATATTGACAAGCCGACGTTTGGCAGCAAAGAGCTTGGCGAACTGCTTGCGAGATATGACAACAGCGATACAGAGATTTATTTCTGCGGATTCTGCACGGGAATATGCGTAATCAGCAACGTAGCGATTGCAAAGACGTTCTGTAAAGAGGCAGAGGTGTCCGTGATAGAAAATGCCTGTGCCTGCGTAACGCCTGAAAGTCATAAGACAGCAATAGAAGCAATGAAGATGATTCAGGTCAATATTATATAGAAAGCCATTTATTAAAAATGTTTCTGACATACTAATAGCGTAAGAAATGGGAGGAGAATATTATGAAATTAAACCAGATAATCACAAGTCTTTTAGAGACTGATATGTATAAATTCAGCATGGGTCAGACAATATTCCACCAGTTTACGGATTACAAGACCACATGGACATTCAAGTGCAGAAATGGAGATGTGCATTTTACACAGAAAATGGTGCAGGAGATAACAGAACAGATTAAGGCTTTCTGTAAGCTTCGGTTTACAGAGGATGAGCTTGCATATCTTGACAATATCAAATGGATCAAAGGCTCTTATGTTGATTTTCTTCGTCTCTGGCAGCCACGTTTTGAGGATTTTGAGATAGGAACAGATGCACCTTGTGGCTTGTCTATCGAGGCAAAAGGAACATGGCTTAACACTTCAATGTATGAGATTCCGACACTTGCCATTGTAAATGAAGTGTATTTCAGAATGGCATATGACTATGATAAGCTGCTTGACAGCTTTAAGAAGCGTTTGGATGCAAAGTATGAGAATTTAAAGAACGGACACTGGTACGCGGGTACATTCTCAGAGTTTGGTCTCAGAAGAAGACTTTCTGCTGAAGCGCAGGAGCTTGCAGTGCAGAAGTTTGCACATTTAAACGACACCCTGCACAGTTCATCAAAGTTTGTCGGCACATCAAATGTGTATCTTGCAAAGAAGTACGGACTTACACCTGTAGGCACCATGGCTCATGAGTGGATTATGTGCACAGGACAGGGCAATCACAGGCACAATCCGGCATATTCAAACTGGTATGCTCTCGATGCATGGGTTAAGGAGTATGGAGTATTAAACGGTATTGCTCTTACTGACACAATCACAACAGACTGCTTCCTGCGTGATTTCCAGCTTACCTATGCGACACTTTTCTCAGGAGTGCGTCATGACAGCGGAGACCCATATGAGTGGGGTGAAAAGATGATTGCTCATTACAAGAGCCTTGGAATTGACCCTAAAACAAAGACACTTTTATTCAGCGATAGTCTTGACTTTGAGCGTGCTGATAAGCTCTACAGACATTTCTGCAAGGAAACAAATGTAGCTTTCGGTATCGGTACATACTTAAGTAATGATACAGATGTTCCTGCACTCAATATCGTCATGAAAACCACAATATGCAATGGTATGGATGTAGCGAAGATTTCTGATACACCCGGCAAGGGGATGTGCAAAAATCCGGATTATGTGGATTACTTAAACCGCTGCATTGATTACAGGATGAAAAATGACCGCTAAAAAGGTATCAGAAGATGACGTGATAAAAGTAGTTTTAAATGGAGAAAGCCGGGATAATAAATTTATTAGTGGTAAAATCATAATTTAAAAGGAGTGACATTATGAAGTTGGAAAGTATCTATGATAGAGGTATTAAGTTTCATCATTATTGTAATACTGCATACCCTTTAAGACCGAATTCATTGGCTCAGTATGAAGTCCATGATAATACTGCAATCAGAGAAGTGATTAAGAAGAATATTGAAGAACAGGATGAGCTTTGTTTGTATGTTCATGTGCCATTTTGTCAGTCAAGATGCAAATTCTGTGAGTATGTAGTACTCGATAAGCCTGAAGAGGGAGATGCAGATAATTATGTAGAGCACCTTTTGAAGGAAATTGAACTTTATAGAGATATTATAAAAAATAAAAAGATAGTTGGATATGATCTGGGTGGTGGTACACCTTCGTATTTGTCGATTGAAAATCTTACAAAGATTACAGAATCAATTAAGAAGTTTAATCTTGAAGAGAATATGTATCTAAGTGTAGAAACAACACCGGTAATCGCAGCAAATGATATTGAAAAGATAAAGGCTCTTAAAAAACTTGGATATAATAGAATTTCTATGGGATTCCAGACTGTATCTGAAAAATTACTTGAGTCACTTGGCAGAGAAGGATCTAAGTCTATATATGAAAAGGCCGTGGAAAATATTAGAGCTGTGGGATTTGACAGACTTAATATTGATCTTATGTATGGTTTCTTAAATCAGTCAGATGAAGATTTTGCAAATACAATAAAGTATACAATTGCACTTAATCCGGAGTTTATTACATTGTACCGTAATAGATATAAGGGAACAAAGCTTGAGTCAGAGTCACAAGGTGTTACCTTATATAAGGTTAACAGACAATATGATATTGCTTATAACCTATTGAAGAAAGCCGGATATATCGCTAATAATGGCAAAAATACATTCAGTAAGATACCAAAGGATATGGGAACTTCATCATATCTTACAAAACGTGTAATTAACGCTACATCTTATATTGGATTTGGTCTTGGTGCTCAGTCGTTCTGTGGTAATTATCTGGCGTATAATCTTGGTTGTGCAGACCATATGTTGAATAAATATTTCGATGCGATTGATAATGGGATTTTTCCAATCAATGACATAGCGGATTTACCAATTGAAGAAGTACATGCCAAGGCATTGTCAGTTATGTTCTATTTCGGATTTATTTCAATGAAGGCATTTAAAAAAAGATTCAATGAGGATTTTAAAGATGTCTATGGAGCTCAAATCGAATTCTTACAGAACCACTGGTTAATGGAATATGTTGATGAGGATACATTTATGCTTACTGATTATGGTGCAGCACACTTGTATGGAATTATTCCGTTGTTCTACAGTGAACGCAGTATCAATGAAATGTTTGCTATGTCAGAAAGATGGTTGAATGATAAAAAAGGAGAAGAAATATTCCTTGAGAAATATGATAGAAAGGCATATGATGCTCCGTCAATCGCAGTTGATTTGATTGTATTGAATAAAGACAAGTCAAAGGTTTTGTTGATTACAAGGGGGTCACATCCATATGTTAATTATCTTGCACTTCCTGGAGGTTTTTATCAGAACACTGACGATACGATAGAATATGCTGCAGCACGCGAATTGCTTGAAGAAACATCAATATCCGTTAATATTACAGAGGAGAACCTTGTAAAGATTTCATCCTCTAAGGCAAGAGATCCCAGAGGGTGGGTGGTGAGCATTGCTTATATGGTTATATTGAATGATACAGATATTAAGCCTTTGGCAAATACAGATGCAATTAGTGCTGATTGGTATGATATTAAGTCATTGGAGAAGGAAAAGCTGGCATTTGACCATTATGACATTATTAAGTATGCACTAAAGTAAACAAAATTGCATATTCAACAATGCAAAGAGCATTATAACTTCAAGTTTTTGTGTATGTGTAATTGGAGAGGCACATTTAGATAAGAAATACAAAAGCTAATAATAGAAAAAATTATAAAATTTTGTCAGAAAGTAGGATTGATATGCCCCCTTATTGTAAACATATAAAAGGAAAACATTATGGAACAGAAATAGATGATTGGGTAGATGGTTATTTTAAATACCTTAAATCAACAGAACCTTGGAACTATGATTTTGAAAACGGAAAAGAGAAGTATTTAGAAAATACAGATTATGAACAATCAATACTTTCGCAATTGATTTTTATTGAAATATTCAAAAGTCAAAAGTTATCCGCTGATATATGTGAATGTGGTTTATCTATTACAGTGAATAAAGGCACGGTTAAGAAAACGTTTTTATTTGATGTAATGCATAATCCCAAAAGAGGATGCCAACCTTGCCAACAGGCTATATTAAACAACTATAATGGCGGAAAGATGCAATTTGAAAATATATATCATTGTGTAGGGAATTTTGCCCCGATTCCAAGAACGATAATTTCAAAAAATTATGGACCGCGGCTCCAACAAATTCATGAGTATTTGAATGAATTGTGGCCATGTTTGTTAAAATTCATGCAAGACAACTGGATGTGTTTTCCAACAGATATATATGAATTAATGAGTTTTAAAGAATATATGAAATATTCGTGCCAACAAATGTATTATGAAAGAATTTTTAATAAATTGTATTGTATCTATAATGCAAGCGAAAACAAAACAGACAATATATGGGATAAAATTATAAGAGAATTATCAAATATAGTAATTGATGAACAGGATCGGCTGATATCGTTTGACAATTTATTAAAAAAGAGTGATATTGAAATGATTGAAGAAATTGATAAAAGAATTACTTTTTTAATAGAATTAAGAGGAAGATTTATTATATATTTACTAAAAAAACACCACTTTACAACTTTATAGATGACTCATATTTTGCGAAAATGCTTGTTTTAAGGCATTTATAACAGATGTTGATTTTATTTGGTTTTCGACTTTCTGCACGAAAAAATACCTGGCTGCGAATTCGAGACTTAAGGCGAATCTGAAATCCTGAACACTTTTATTCCTGTAGCCGGCAAATTTGTCATCGACATAAGGCAAAAGCTTCATTGAGTGTGTGAAACTTTTTGAAAAAACATATTATATTCGGTGAATAATGGATATATATTTCTTCAAAGTATTCCTACTTATATTATATCTCCTCATCAAATCCACCTGTTTAATAGACATATCAGACAAATACTTTAAAATCTCCTCTCTGAGAGCATTATACATCAGAAAGCCCTGTACTATTTTTTTTATAAAAAAAAATTGTAAACTGCTTGTAGAAAGATAAAAAGGATGATTATCTTGCTCTGCAGCAGAGTAAGAGCCTACACAAATGAAAATCCAGTCACAGCGTAAGAAAACCGGGAGACCGGGAATACGGCAGGGGGCACACCCTCATGTAAGCGACTAGCGAAGCTGTTTAGATACTGTAGAATTATGCACATGAAACACAGAAATGCCCAGCCATGGATGGCTGGGCAAGGTGTTATGCGCCATGGACGGCGCATAAAAGCCGTTTTCGTCAAGCATAGAAACACTTTAAGCATAATTCGTACAGAATCTTAACAGCAAAGCGTTAGCGCACATGAGGTTGTGCCCCCTGCCGTATTCCCGGTCTCCCGGTTTTCGTAGTTAGTCTAGTGAATTAAGCAGTCTTTCCTGTATAAAGCTGATAATACTTTCCCTTCTTTGAAATCAGCTCATCATGACTTCCCCTTTCAATAATGCGTCCCTGCTCCAAAACCATAATGCAGTCGCTGTTTCTGACAGTAGAAAGCCTGTGTGCGATAACAAATGTAGTACGGCCATGCATGAGCTTATCCATGCCGTCCTGAACAATACGCTCGGTACGTGTATCAATTGAGCTTGTAGCCTCATCGAGGATGAGCACAGGCGGATCGGCGATAGCGGCACGCGCAATGGCTAGAAGCTGGCGCTGGCCCTGGCTTAGGTTTGCACCGTCACCTGTCAGTACAGTATTGTAGCCGTCAGGAAGCTGGCGGATAAACGTATCGGCGTTTGCCAGGCGGGCAGCTGCGTATACTTCATCATCTGTGGCATCAAGCTTGCCGTAGCGGATGTTTTCCATGACAGTAGCTGTGAAAAGGTGGGTATCCTGCAAAACAATGCCAAGAGAGTGGCGCAGATCAGCCTTTTTAATCTTGTTTATATTGATGCCGTCATATCTTATCTTGCCGTCTGCTATATCGTAGAAGCGGTTGATAAGGTTAGTGATGGTAGTCTTTCCAGCTCCGGTGGTGCCAACAAAGGCAATCTTCTGACCGGGTGTTGCAAAAAGATCCACATCGTGCAGTACAATTTTCTCAGGCACATATCCGAAATCCACATCGTCAAATACCACATCGCCCTCGAGTTTTTTGTAGTCCACAGAGCCGTCAGCCTGATGAGTATGCTTCCATGCCCATAAGCCGGTGTGCTCAGGTGTTTCAGTGAGTTTTCCGTTTTCTTCCTTAGCATTTACCAGTGTGACATAGCCCTCGTCAGTCTCAGGCGCTTCATCGAGCAGTGAGAAGATACGGTCGCATCCGGCAAGTGCCATGATGATACTGTTGAACTGCTGGCTGACCTGCGAGATAGGCATGTTAAAGCTCTTGTTAAAGGTCAGAAAGCTCGCAAGCTTACCAAGGGTCAGACCGCCAAAGCCTGAAAGAGCCATAACACCGCCTGCAAGAGCGCAGAGCACGTAGCTTAGATTTCCAATCTGTGCGTTTACAGGACCGAGCATGTTGGAGTACATGTTGGCATTGTAGGCGCTTTCAAAGAGTTCATCATTTATTTTGTCGAAGGCTTCAATATTTTCCTGCTCGTGGGTAAATACCTTGACTACCTTCTGACCGTTGAGCATTTCCTCGATGAAGCCGTTAACCTTGCCGAGGTCGCGCTGCTGTGCAAGGAAATAGCGGCTGGAGAAGCCTGCAAATTTCTTTGTCACGACTGTTGTTACGATTACCATCACGATAGTTAGTATGGTGAGCGGAATATTTAATATGACCATTGAAACAAAAACGCTCACAACAGTGATAGCACTGTTAAGTATCTGCGGAAGACTCTGGCTGATGAGCTGGCGGAGTGTATCGATATCGTTTGTATAAATTGACATGATATCGCCGTGCGCATGTGAGTCAAAGTATCGGATTGGCAGATCCTGCATATGGGAAAAGAGCTCAACACGCAGGTTCTTAATGGTGCCCTGTGATACGTAGATCATTATTTTGCTGTATGCAAACGTACTAATGACGCCGATACCGTAGAATACGGCGACCCTTCCCATTGCTGCAAGGAGTGGTCCGTAGTCGGGATTTCCTGTCTTAAGCAGTGGTACTATATAGTCATCAATCAAATTTTTGGTAAACATGGTTCCCTGCACATTTGCAAGTACACTGACAAAGATACATATCACAACAATTATGCAGGCAGGTAAATATTTCTTGAAAATAAATCCCATGAGGCGCGCAAAAAGCTTACCGGGATTTTTAATTTTGGGTTTTGGACCTCGTGGTCCTCTTGGTCCTGGCATCAGGCAGCACCTCCTTCATCAAAGTCTCCTCCGCCGTTTGTCTGGGAATCGTAAACATCGCGGTAGATTTCATTATTTTTAAGCAGATTTTCGTGAGTGTCAAAGCCGTCCACTTTTCCGTCATTCATCACGATGATACGGTCAGCATCCATGACTGATGAGATACGCTGTGCGATGATGAGCTTAGTGGTTCCCGGTATTGTTTTTGCGAGGGCAGCACGGATTTTTGAATCTGTTGCTGTATCTACAGCCGAGGTGCTGTCATCGAGTATGAGTATCCTTGGCTTTTTAAGCAGAGCCCTTGCGATACACAGACGCTGCTTCTGGCCACCGGATACGTTGGTTCCGCCCTGTTCTATGTAGGTGTTGTACTTGTCAGGGAAGGACTCGATAAAGTCATCGGCGCATGCCATTTTGCAGGCCTCAATACACTCATCTGTGGTAGCGTTTTTGTCACCCCAGCGCAGATTTTCGAGTATGGTGCCCGAGAAAAGCACGTTCTGCTGGAGCACGACAGCTACCTTGTTTCTGAGAGTGTCCATGTCGTACTCACGCACATCGTGGCCTCCGACGATTACAGAGCCGGTGTCTGTGTCGTAGAGACGGCTTATCAGGTTTACAAGGGAAGATTTCGAGCTTCCGGTTCCTCCTATGATGCCGATGGTCTCACCAGATTTTATGTCTAGATTTATATCTGACAGAACCGGAGTTTCAGCGGTGTCTGAATATCTGAAGGTTACATGCTTAAAGCTTATGCTTCCGTCAGGTACATCGTAAAGCGGCTCCTTAGGATTGTGCAGTGTGCTCTGTTCATTTAATACCTCGCTGATTCGTCTTGCGGATGCGAGTGAGAGTGAAATCATTACAAACACCATCGAGAGCATCATGAGGTTCATCAGAATATTCATGCAATAGGTGAGAAGAGCCATCAGATCACCTGTAGTGAGAGTGCTGCTTACCACCATATGAGCTCCGAGCCAGCTTATTAACAGGATGCAGGCATACACTGTAAACTGCATGAGAGGAGAGTTGTATACCACAAGGCTTTCTGCCTTCACAAATACGTCGTAGATATTCTGTGCTGCCTTTGAAAAACGTTTCTTCTCATAATCCTCACGGACGTATGCCTTTACAACGCGGATAGCGGATACGTTTTCCTGTACGCTTTCATTCAGGTCATCATAGCGCTTGAAGGCTCTGTCGAAGTATTTCATGGCCGCCTTACTGATGAAAAGCAGTAAAGCTCCAAGCACAATGACAGCGATTAAGTATATTGTCGCAAGGCGAGGGCTGATGAAAAATGACATAGCCATCGCACATATTATGGATGCAGGGGCTCTCATAGCCATGCGAAGCAGCATCATGTAAGCATTCTGGATGTTGGTCACATCGGTTGTCATACGTGTGACAAGACTCGCGGATGAGAATCTGTCGATATTTGCAAAGGAAAAGGTCTGGATATTGCGAAACATTGCAGCACGCAGATTCTTTCCAAAGCCCATGGCGGCCTTTGCACCATATTTTGCACCGAGACATCCTGTCAAAAGACCAAACAGTGCTGCGACAATCATCCACACACCCATGATATAGATATGCCTTGTGTCGCCCATATTGACACCGTTGTCGATGATTGATGCCATGAGAAGAGGGATTATGGTATCCACAGCCACCTCAAGCAACATGAAAACAGGTGTCGCAATCGAAGCCCATTTGTATTCCTTTATTTGGGCACCTAGTGTTTTTAACATATGTTTTGTCCTTTCTTCTTATATTTTATATTTGATTAAAACAAACTTCACACATTTATGGTAATGTGGTTAACTAAAAAAATACTTGCATTTAATTAGTTAGTGTGCTAACTATATTATAGATATACTTTTTTTATTGTCAAGAAAAATCTATGAAAGGATTTCAGATATGAAGAAGTTTACACCGGATAAATACTTAGGACACAAGATAAACCGCATCAGCAGGAATATAGACAAATATTTTGACAGAAAAAGGTGCAGTAAAACAGAATGTATACCGCGAAGCCAGGGTATGATGATTGGATATATAATGGATAATCAGGGCCAAAATATATTTCAAAAGGATATCGAAGCAAAGTTTCATCTGTCAGGAGCCACAGTGACAAATATGCTTAAAAGTCTTGAAAAAAACGGCTATATTGTGCGCACACCTATGGAAAATGATGCAAGGCTTAAGAGGATTGAGCTAACGCAAAAAGCGCTGGACCATGAAAACAGGGTGAGGGAAAATATAATGGTAATAGAGGAAGCCATGCACGAAGGCTTTTCTAAGGAGGAGTTTAACATGATGCTTGGCTTTTTGGACAGAGTGATTGACAATATGGAAAAGCTTAACAAGTAACAAAATAATTACAGAGTTGAAAAAGTAGCATAAATATTGTGGCTTTTTTTGTGCAATAAGTCAAAATGCTACAAAATATTGTTGAGCGTATTGACATAGCAACAATATCTTGTATAATTTAGATTGTCATCAAAAGACAGATGCACAGATTTGTATTAAATAATATGGCATTTTATATGTAGCTATATCGTAATTGTTTGGTGAAAAGCCCGCTTTACATTGCAGGGCAGTGACATGAATTAATGATTACATCTCATTTATAGCTGCATATTTTGTGCCATTACACATGATAAAATGCATATATATAGTATGTGTATTGAATAACAACACTATATATAGTACACTACATTATATGAAATATAGTATACAGAGAGGAGAAATTTACATGAAAATCATCAAGCGAAGCGGCAGTGAGGACATATTTGATGCAGCCAAAATTGTAGCTGCCATTAGAAAGGCAAACGATTCAGTGCTAGACTATGAGAAGCTTACTGCTGATCAGATTGAAGAAATTGCAAGCAACGTAGAGACTGCATGTGAGAACATGAAGCGCTCTCCAAGCGTTGAGGAGATACAGGATATGGTGGAGAACCAGCTCATGAACAAGCGTGCCTTTACCGTAGCCAGAAACTACATTACTTACAGATATAAGAGAGCCATCGTCCGTAAGTCAAACTCTACGGACCAGCAGATTCTTAGCCTTCTTGAGTGCAATAACGAGGAGGTAAAGCAGGAAAACTCCAACAAGAATCCTACTGTAAACAGCGTGCAGCGTGACTACATGGCAGGTGAGGTGAGCAAGGATATCACACGCCGTTTCCTGCTTCCTGAGGATATAGTGGAGGCTCATGAGAAGGGGCTTATCCATTTCCACGATGCAGATTATTTTGCACAGCATATGCACAACTGCTGTCTTGTAAACCTTGAGGACATGCTTCAGAACGGCACAGTAATCAGTGAGACTATGATTGACACACCAAAGAGCTTTTCAACAGCCTGCAACATTGCTACACAGGCTATCGCACAGATTGCCAGCTCACAGTATGGTGGACAGAGTATCTCGCTTGCACATCTGGCACCATTTGTACAGGTCAGTCGTGAGAAGTTCAGAAAGCAGGTGCAAAAGGAATTCGAGAGCGTAGGCCTTGATTTAGATGAAGAAAAAATCAACGAGGTAGCAGAGCTCCGTGTCAAGGAGGAAATCAACCGTGGTGTGCAGATGATTCAGTATCAGGTCATCACACTCATGACTACAAACGGACAGGCACCGTTTATCACAGTATTCATGTACCTGAATGAGGTATCCGATCCGCAGACAAAGGCAGATCTTGCCGCAATCATTGAGGAGATGCTGCACCAGAGAATAAAGGGTGTAAAGAACGAAAAGGGTGTATATATCACACCGGCATTCCCTAAGCTCATATATGTGCTTGAGGATGATAATATCACAGAGGATTCAAAGTACTGGAATCTCACAGTGCTCGCGGCACAGTGCTCTGCAAAGAGAATGGTGCCTGACTATATTTCAGAGAAGGTCATGAAGGAGCTTAAGGACGGAGATGTGTATACATGCATGGGCTGCCGTTCATTCCTCACAGTGGACAGATGCTCACAGACAGCGGGCAATGTGGCACATGCCGAGAACTTTGATCCAAACAAGCGTAAATACTATGGACGTTTCAACCAGGGTGTTGTCACCTTAAATCTCGTTGATGTGGCATGCTCATCAGAAAAGGATGAGGAAAAATTCTGGAAGATACTTGATGAGAGACTTGAGCTGTGTCATAGAGCACTTATGTGCAGACATAAGAGGCTTCTTGGTACCAAATCCGATGTAGCACCGATTCTCTGGCAGAACGGAGCACTTGCACGTCTGAAAAAGGGAGAGGTTATAGACCCATTATTATTTAACGGATACTCAACAATCTCACTCGGCTATGCAGGACTTTGTGAGTGTGTACGCTATATGAAGGGAGTATCACACACAGAGCCAAAAGAGGGAACACCGTTTGCACTTAAGGTAATGCAGCGCTTAAACGATGCATGTGAGCAGTGGAAAAAGGAGTCAAACATCGATTTCAGTATATATGGCACACCGCTTGAGTCTACCACCTATAAGTTTGCTAAGTGCTTACAGAAGCGCTTTGGTATCATCAAGGGTGTTACCGACAAGAACTATATTACAAACAGCTACCATGTGCATGTAACAGAGCAGATTAATGCATTTGACAAGCTAAAGTTTGAGTCTCAGTTCCAGAAGCTGTCTCCGGGTGGTGCTATCAGCTACGTGGAGGTACCAAACATGCAGGACAATATCCCTGCAGTGCTTTCAGTAATGCAGTACATTTACGACAATATCATGTACGCAGAGCTGAATACAAAGAGCGACTATTGCCAGGTATGCGGCTACGACGGAGAAATCAAAATCGTAGAGGAAGAGGGCTCAGGCAAGCTCATCTGGGAGTGCCCACACTGTGGCAACCGCGACCAGAATAAGATGAGCGTAGCCCGCCGTACATGCGGCTATATAGGTACACAGTTCTGGAATCAGGGAAGAACCCAGGAGATTAAAGAGCGAGTGCTTCATCTGTAGAAGTTAAAGGAGGTTATTGTTTATGACTAATGAAGAAATCTGGAATATTGGCCTTGAGGAGCGTACAGACAAGCTTTCAAAGCTGCAAAGCGAATATGACAGGCTCGACGTGGAGTGCCGCAAGGCAGAATTTGAAATGGATATGTATGCACGTCTCAGGGAAGTAAACAATGCAATGCTTTATAAGCAGAAATTCTCAGAAAATATGAGAAATGTGCCAGGGAATCTGAAAAGCTTACGAAACAGAAGAATGCACTTGAGAATGAGATTAGTGTTCTGAAAAAAGAGATATATTACATTAATAGCCTGATGTAACATAAAAATATGCCGTATGGCAGCTTTTGAAAATATTTCATAAGCTGTTGTACGGCTTTTTTGTAAATAAGTCTATATTCATGCATTCAAAAGTGTTATAATATTAATTATAAAAATAATTTTATTCATATATATACGAGGTAGTTTTTAAACTATGGGGATTAAAACATTTGAAACACGCGAAGCATTAAAAAATAAATTACATAACAGAAAACTTATCTTTTCAGAAAATGAGCTTGATGAAGTTTTAATTTCTCATAATTATTTTAATTTATTTAATGGCCTAGAAACTATTTTTCTACAAACATCCTCTCCTAAAACATATGATAAAGTAAAGTTGATTGATTTCATTAATCTATATCAATTTGATAAAGAAATTAGATCAATCTTATCAAATTGCTTGGATTCTGTTGAAGAGAAGTTAAAAGCCTCAATAGCATATAATTTTTGTAAGCATCATTGTGTTTCATTAACGGATACAATGCAATATACAAATAAGTCTAATTTTATGAACCCTGCAAACAAAGAATCTGGGACACCGACATATTGTCATTATTCTGAAGCATATCCATTTGTTAATTATCAAAATCAAAAGATATATCAAGATTTTGATAAGTTTTGTCTTTTTAAACCATTTTTTCTATCTAATTTAGTAGATAGAAATGATCATATTGATATTTCATTTTATTTAGACAATGATTACGTAGCACCTTCAGGGGTTGCTGTTTATCGTAATAGTGATGGCACTTACAACAGAAACATCGCTGTGCCATTTTGGGTTGCAATAGAGACTCTTACATTTGGTGAAATATTAAGACTGTTGCACTATTTGCAAGATGATGTTCTTAAAGATGTTTTAAATGATTTTAATTTACCATTATCAAAACGTGCCCCGTTCTTAAATATGATTGATATTTTATTATGTCTTAGAAATAACTGTGCACATACGACGCTACTTAATAGATTTCGGACTGAAAAAAGATATCGAATTAATGCATTATTAATTGCTTCGTTTTCATTAACACCTAAAAATGCAGATTCGGTGTTAAAATTATTTGATTCAATTAAAATATTAAGCTTTTTTACTGACGTATCTGCATTAAAGAAACCTTTACGGACATTAAAATTTAAAATATAGGTTAGTATGGGAATAAAAAAGGGGAAAACAGTATATAATAAAATATTAGCACGAATGGGATGCGGAGACTATAAAAAATGGAATATAGATTTATTTGAAACAAAATATTTTTTATAATTTCCTTGACATTTTTATTAATTAGTAGTATAATGCACACAACAAATGAGATGCCCTTAAGGGCGCTAAGTAATGGAGGCATTACTTTCGATAAAAAACCTAGCAGATAATGCTAGGTTTTTTTGGTGGTGCGTTGACAGACATTAAATTAAAAAGCTGCTGTACGGCTTTTTTATATATAGTACCGTGGACTCTGGCAATTTGCCTATAAAAAAACTAAAAATTATGATGCATATTAATATATTTAGCTTGCATAAAAAATTATTATACTTCTAAACGCGTAAAAGTATTGTGAAATTTCCACAAAATCAATGTGAATGTCATTTCTTGAATAACCGTTTGAACAATCTGAATTTTTTATATTTTCCCATATTTACAAATATTAAATTGATGTATTTTTGCTAAATTGGTCATAAATAACTTGTCATTTATGTCAATTGAAACGTACGCAATAAATGTATAGACTGTAAATATAGTTATTGCAACCGATTGCGCTGTTGCGCATGGAACAGATGAAATTATGCGCGGCATGCAATTTGAGAAGGTGCATGACAGTGGCTTAATGGCTTTGATATTTATCAATTTGATAGTCATTTACCACTGCATAAAAACAAGGAGGAAAATATGAGCAGGAAGAGAAAAATGGCATCTATAACAAGTGCCGGACTGGTGTTTGCAATGCTTTTAAGCCAGAGCGCTGTGGCGGATTTGGGTACAGAGCAGGTTAAGGCAGCAGAGAATACCGCAAAGTGGGTAGACACAGAGTATGTGGTGAATGGAGACTTTGAGTCGTCTATAAATGGGGATGGAAGTATAACCGGTTGGACTAAGTCAACGGGAAGTGGACTATTTGTCACAAAAGATGAGTGGGCGAAAAATAATACAACTCAGTTTACAAAGATAAAGGACATAACTGGGGACAATTCGCTATCTCAAACAATCAAGAATGTTGAGCCGGGAACCTATAGGATTTCAATTGATCAGGATGGACAAAAGATGTTAAATCAGGTCTGTATGTGAAATATTTGGAACAGGCTAAAGAACTTCCAGCTACAACAGATTGGGATAATTGGGAAACAGTTACAACCGATGAATTTACAATTGAAGCTGTACAAGATGTTGATATATGTATTGGAGGAGAGGTTACGAATGGCTATTGGGGCGATATTGACAATATCAAGCTTCAAAAGCTTTATGAAACAAAATCAGATGATACTGACTCTTCCGAAGAAAACAAGAAAGGCTACACAATCTCAGTAAACCAGACTGAAGTAGCCGTAGAAAATGGTGATACAGTCAATCTTGAAGCAAAGATTACTTATGATGGAAAAGAATTAAGCGCACTTCCTGAGAAAGTAAATTTATGGTGGTGGGTTGATACATGGAATGATCACACAGATGGATTGAGTGACGGAACATTAGAAAATGACAATGGTTCCGGAAAAACTCTTAAGGCAGCTTACACAACAAAGTCAGCCGGTAAGTATTATGTTGTAGCCCAGCTTAAGGATGCTGATGGCAATGAGCTTGGTTCTGTATGTACAACTATTACATCAAAGGCGCCGGAAATTGATAACTCAGTAGACAATGACGATATTGTTGTTGCAAAGGTAAAGGATTTGTCGCCTGATTTCATAATGGGAATGGACATTTCATCTGTTATAACAGAATTAGGCAGTGGTGTTGTATACAAGGATTATAGCGGAAAAGAAATTAACAACGTGACAGATTTCTGCAAATTCCTGGCAGAAAACGGCATAAACCATATCCGTGTCAGAGTATGGAATGATCCATATGATTTAAACGGAAACGGATATGGTGGTGGAAATAACGATGTGGCAACAGCAAAGAAAATTGCTGATGCATGCCGCAGCGCAGGCATAAAAATGCTTGTTGATTTCCATTGCTCAGATTTCTGGACAGATCCGAGTAAACAGATGGTGCCTAAGGCATGGAAGGGCTATACAGTTGATGAGAAAGCCACAGCTGTAGAAAAGTTTATCAATGAATCATTAAACACAATTGATGCATCAAAGGATGTTGTTGATATGGTTCAGGTTGGAAACGAGACAACAGGCGGTTTTATAGGTGAAACAAATACGCAAGCCATGTGCAAGCTCTTTTCCGCAGGCTCAAAAGGTGTTAAGGATTACAACAGTGACGTAAAGGTTGTGATTCATGTGGAAAGTCCACAGAAGAATACACTCACAACGTGGTCAGATAATCTTGAAAAATATAATGTAAATTATGATATTCTTGGAACGAGCTATTATCCATACTGGCATGGTACACTGAGCAATTTAAAGAAAGAACTCAGCTATGTTCAGACGAAGCACAACAAGGATGCAATGGTTGTAGAAACAAGCTATGCATATACACTTGATGATTCAGATGGTCATGGAAATACTGTTCGTGAGGGAAATAATGATGACTCGGCAGATGCCACAGAGCCTTTCACTGTGCAGGGACAGGCTACTTTCATGAGAAATCTCATCAATGCTGTAAATGAAGCAGGTGGACTTGGTGTATATTACTGGGAGCCGGCATGGATTACAGTTGGAGATACCACAGGTCTTTCAGAGGAAACTGCAGCGGCAAGATATGAAGCAAATAAAAAGATTTGGGAGGAAAAGGGCTCAGGCTGGGCATCAAGCTACAGCGGTGAGTATGATCCAAAAGATGCAGGAAAATGGTATGGAGGTTCCGCTGTTGACAATCAGGCAATGTTTTATCCGGATGGAACAGCAACAGCAGGTCTTAAGGTATGGAATTACGTAAAGACCGGTGCAAAGGTAACCAAAATCGGAGTTGAGGATATAGAAACTGCAAATGTCACAGGAGAGGCAGGAAAAGAGATAGAGCTTCCCAAAACAGTTAATGTGACATACAATACCGAAAAGGTTGAAGAGAACGTTGTTTGGAATACAGAGGGAATTGATTTTTCAAAGGCAGGAACATACACTGTAGAGGGAACTGTCAAATTCAGCAGAAAAATCGAGCGTGGTGCTTATAAAGATAAGACATCCGGTACAACAAAATGTACAGTAGTTATAAAGCAGAAAAATCTTATTACAGATGCAGATGATGCAGGCCTTGAAAAGGCTGATAATTTTACTGTCAATAACAAGATTGTCGATTCAGTTTCTTCCACCAAGGATGATAAGAAGTCAGGAGAAGCATGTGCTCACTGGTATAATGGTGGAGAAGATAAGACCGAGGCTGCCATTACTTACAATAAAGCTATTACACTTGCTCAGGCGAGTACATCTTTGAGTATGTAGGACAGGGAGCCGACGGAGATGAGCTTTATGCTGAGGTTATGGATTCAGAAGGCAATATCATTGCAAAGGGTGACAATGTAACACTTACAGGCTGGAAAAACTGGAAGACTCCAAGCGTTTCATTTAAGCTTGAGAAAGAAACCAAAGTTACACTTGTTGTCGGTATCGTGAGTGCAAAAGGTGGCTGGGGAACAGTTGATGACCTATACTTATATCAGACAAAGTCAGCTGACAAGAGTGATGCCGATAATGGTAATACCGGTGATGATGAAAACAAGAAGCCGGATACCCCATCTACTGATGATAATAACAAGGACAATACAGGTAGCGGTGATACTACCACTGACAAGGATAATGGCACAGACAAAGATGATGCCAACAAAGGCAGCACAACAGTACCAACAACAGCACCGACCACACAGCCTGCAAAGGTTCTTACACTGGGAGCGGTTGTATCAAGCACATCCGACACCAAAACAACTGTAAAGGACACTAAGGGAATCCTTCCGGATACAGTAAAATTCGAGGCAAAGAAGGTAACTGATGAGAAGGAAGTGGCAAAGGTTGCAGATGTAGTAAAGGATAAAATTGTAGGAGTAAAGGATGTTTTAATATATGAGCTTAATCTGACAGATGGCACTACACAGCTTCATCAGCTTGCAGACAAGGTTCAGGTAACTATGGATATGCCGTTTGCATTAGCTGACAATGAGGCAATCAATGTGTTCCGTGTAGATTCAGACAAGCTTATAGCATGCACATCAAGGGTAGCAGATGGAAAGCTTGTATTTGAGACAGACCATTTCAGCACATTTGCCTTTGTAAAGGTAAATACCAATGCAGGTACTAAAGCAGCTGCTGCAGGCGCAGCAAAGACCTCAGATGACAGCAATATGTATATGTGGCTTGTTATCGCAATGACAGGTCTTGGCGTATCAATCGCAGCTCTTATGAACCGCAAAAAGGAGCAGGCATAGCAGTGTTTCTAAAAGCACAATATAAAGCATAAGAAAAATAAAACCGTCGTACCGGGGCCGTAAATGGCAGGGTACGACGGTTTTACTTATGTGCTTTACTGATTAATTACTTTAATTATTCATCAAACTTTTCGGCTTTATCGAAGAGCTCATAAACCTCTTTGAAGGCTCATTTGTGCAAAGTGTCACAACAACAGCTGCGATAAGTCCTAAAACAAATCCAGGCAGCAGCTCGTAGATTCCGGTTGATGTGAGGAATGCATACCACAATATATCAACGGCAGCACCTGTTATGATTCCTGCAACAGCACCCTTGAAGTTAAAGCGCTTCCAGAAGAGGCTGAGCATGATTGCAGGTCCAAAGGCAGCTCCAAAGATACCCCATGCATTGGAAACAAGTGCCATGATAGAGCCGGCATTAGGGTTTGATGCGATGATGAGTGCTGCAACAGAGATTCCAAGAACGACAATACGGCCGGTCCACATCATCTCTTTGTCACTTGCCTTGCCTTTTCTGATGACAGGCTTGTACACATCACTCGAGAATGCAGATGAAGCAGCAAGAAGCTGGCTGTCTGCGGTACTCATGGAAGCGGCAAGCACTGCTGAGAGGAGTATACCTGAGATAACACCCGGGAAAATCTTTCTTACAATCTGGATGAAAACAAGAGAGTTTTCATTGATTGATTCGTCAAAGCCAAGGAAAAGTCTTCCGATTATTCCGATTAAGGTTGCAAAAAATACAATAAGCAGAGTCCATGTGATTCCGATTTTTGCTGATTTTTTCAAATCCTTCTGAGATTTGATGGACATGAATCTGATAATGATATGTGGCATACCAAAGTAACCAAGTCCCCATGCCAGTCCTGACACGATATCCTGCCAGCTTGAGAATGGATTTAAGTAACCGCCCGGGAGTGATGACATAGATGATGTATCAAGCATAAATGCTGCAAAAATCGGTGCTATAAACATAGAACCAAGTACGAGCATGCCCTGGAAAAATCGGTCCAGCATACAGCCGAGAAGCCGCCGAGGAAGGTATAGCCTACGATGACAACTGCTGCAAGATACATGGCAATCTGTGGATCCATTCCTATTACAGTGTGGAAAAGAGTACCACATGCCTTTACGCTCGATGCCGCATAAATAGTGTATGCAACCAAAAACACAATTGCACAAATCACCTGCAGTGCAAGTGATTTGGACAGGAATCTGTTGGTCAGATACTGCGGAATGGTGATTGAGTCGTTTGCTACAATCGAGAATTTTCTCAGTCTCGGTGCTTCAAGCAGCCAGCTTATAGTGTAGCCGATTGCAAGTCCTACAGGAATCCATACCTGACCTAAGCCCAGTGCATAGATAGAAGTAGGAAGTCCCATGAGTACCCATGCACTCATGTCTGAGGCTCCGGCTGACAGTGCCGCAACCCATGGTCCCATCTCACGTCCGCCGAGGAAGTAGGTCTTTTCTCCGCCGTTTCTGTTTTTCACGAAGAAGAAGATACCGATACCCAGCATGCACAGCAGATAGACGATAAATACAATAATTTCTGATGTTTTCATTTGTAGTACCTCTTTAATAGTTTATTTAGTAACCATGCTACCACGTTAGCGTGATAAAGGCAAGAAAAACTTTCTCTTGACGAATACCCTGCGTTGACATATCATAGTATATAAGTGAAAGGGAGTAGCCGGCACGAGAGTGCTTACTTATCCGTCAATACGATTGCTCATACATATATGACAGCAATCCGGAGAGTGATTAAATGGCGAGACTTTTGTTGTTTTATACAGCAGAAGTGTCGCCTTTTTTGTATATAAAAGCCTTCTGCTGATAAGACATAGATGCATCTATCAATTAATCAGGCATCCTTAAAAAGGACAGCAGAAGGAGGAAAATTATGATTTTTGTAGCAATTTTACTGCTTATAGCAGGCTTTGTAGCACTGGTGAAGGGCGCAGATGTGTTTGTGGATGGAGCGGCGGCGCTCGCCGGGAAATTTGGTATTCCACAGCTTGTGATTGGACTGACGATTGTGGCGATGGGTACGTCGCTGCCGGAGGCGGCAGTCAGCATCACTGCAGGAATAAAGGGTAATGCGGGTATTACAGTCGGCAATATTGTCGGCAGCAATATACTAAATATCCTTATAATCCTGGGAGTGACGGCACTCATCATAAATGTAGCCATACAAAAAACCACCTTCAAATACGAGATACCGTACATGCTTCTTATCACAGCGGTGCTTCTCGTGATGGGAATGACAGGCAATGAAATTACATTCATTGAGGGTGTTATACTGTGGATTTTATTTATTGCATATCTGCTTTATTTGTATATTTTGGCAAAAAAAGGGCAATGACAGCGGCGATGAGCAGTCGGTAAAAAGCTATATCCGGTATGGAAATGTCTGCTCTTTATTGTGCTGGGCGGTGTGTGCGTCGTAATTGGAAGCCAGTTTGTCGTAAACGGTGCCACGACCATAGCAAGAGCCTGCGGCATGAGTGAGCGCTTTATCGGACTGACAATCGTTGCATTCGGCACATCTCTTCCGGAGCTTGTTACATCTGTTTCAGCAGCACGCAAGGGAAATGCCGGTATAGCGATTGGAAATATAGTCGGCAGCAATATTTTCAATATACTCTTTGTAGTCGGAACAGTAGCTCTCATTTGTCCGGTACCGTTTGAGAGCAGGTTTGTGATTGATACAGTTGTGGCAATCCTGTGCGGTGTGCTCCTGTGGGGCGGTACGATAAGACATAAAGAACTTAGAAAGCCATGTGGAGTGGTGATGCTGCTTTGCTATGCGGCATATTTTGTATATTTGGCAGCTATGTAATGATGTATTTTTTTGAATTGCGATGACTGTGTTTAAAAAAGAGTGTGATGAAGAGATAATAATTAAATTTAGCAAACTGTCAATAATTGTGCATACAAATCGATGCTTTGACATCAAAATGATTGAGATTTCATACTAAATATAAATAATTAATTAAAAATAGCACTCTTACTTGACAAGTGCTGATTACAGGTGTATAACGTAGTCAGAACGAACGGAAGGAAGCGATTATAATGGATAAAAACCCAAAGCATCCATTGAAGAAAAAGAATAAGGCAGATGCAAAGAAGCATCAGAAGCATGTATACGAATAGCGCTTCCACTAAGGAATACTATCCAGTAAGCACAATGTACCCCAGCCCGTAACAGGGTTGGGGTATTTTGTGTTTTTGGAAGTGTTTTCAGAGACTGCCCTTGAGGCAGATGTAAATACATTTTCACCGGCACCTTTTATGAGAGAGGCTTTAAGCTTGTCGCCATACATATAGAGGTCATTTCCACGCACAATTCCCCATTCCATCAGAAGCGCAGCCGCACCGGTCACAAACGGTGCAGCCATGGATGTCCCTGTTTTTGAAGTGTAGCCTCCGGTGTTTGAGCATGAAATAATGTCTACACCGGGCGCAATGATATCAGGCTTTATGCTGTCAAAGGCCCAGGTATAGCCTCGGCCGGAAAAGGCGGCTGTGCGGTTTGTTCGGCTGTCATAGGCTCCGACAGATATGACATTTTGAGCGGTTGAGGGGATGGTCAGGGTGATATCAGGCGATGCATGGATAAATGAGGTCTGTGCATTGCGCAGAGCACCTGACGGCAGCCATATATCCCATGAGCCGTCCTTTACAGATATGGGTTCAAGTGATATTTTCCAGATGCCGGGTGAGATGTATTCCGATCCCATGAGTTCAATGAATATTTCCTGAAAGGGAGAGTAGGGAGAGGGACCGCCGCCTGTTATATATATGTCTGTCCCATCGAGATTGTATCTGTATGTAAAGCCCTTTGCCTGATTGGTAATTGTATCGGGAATCTCAAGCATATCATTATTTGGTGCACTAATGTGCAGCTGTATCTCATCCCAGTATTTTTTCCATAAATCAATGGAAAGAGACGGCTCAGGATAGCCTATCGCAAGCTCTGCATCGGCAGGGTACGAGCTGCCGTTTGCATGGCCAAAGCCGGCTCCATCGTTACCTGAGCCGACTGAGACAGCGCAGCGGTAGTTTCCTGCTATATAGTCCAGATATGCTTCAAGCAGTGAGGTGCCGCTGTGCGAGCCGTTACTTGTGCCAAAGCTTAGGTTTATGGCGATAGGCATGTTCATATCGACTGATTTTCTTATGCAAAAGTCTACTGCCAGCATAATCTGCGTGGTTGTGGGAAAGCTGGCACCGCCTGAGGTTTTGAGTTTTACGATTATAAGAGTGCTTTCATAAGCAACACCGCGGTATTTTGTGTTTTGTTCATTACCATTACCGTTTCCGGCAGCGATTCCTGCCACATGAGTGCCGTGCCCAGATATATCGATGCTTGGGCAGATGCGCTGCATTTCTAAGCTGTTTTTTGCATTTATGGCTTTGGTGATTGTATCGCGGTCATATAAGGTGCCGAAAGGGATGATATCACTGTGTGAGGAGTCATCGGAAACAGTCTGGTCCCACAGATAGGCGATTCTGCTTTCACCATCCTGTATAAAAAGCCGGATGGGCATAGTAAATTCCGGAGTCGATAATGCCTACGAGCACACCTTTTCCGGTCAGATTATATGGATTGGTGTGTATGGGAGTGATGCATGAGGCCTGAGAGCCCTCGTACACATCGTAGTTAAACTGCTTTGGCTTTTCCATATATATGATTTCATCGCACAGGGCAACGGTATTTACAAGTGATTTCTCAATTACGAGCACCGCATAGTTTCCGAGCAGCTTCGTGATGAGTACAGAAGGATACTTTTCTTTTATTTTTTCTATGTCACCGACATATTTTACTATCACTTCCCAGCTATCACTCTCCGGCAGATAGCCGCTTGAAAGCCCTCCCTCTTTTCCAAGCTCATAAGGGGTGGACAACAGGGCGGCGGACAGCTGTGGAGAAATTTTCTCACTAAATGCTATTTCCATACTAACCTCCATTTTTTATTAGTAAAATATTAAAAATCTTAAAAGACAGATGCAATATATATTTGGTATGATTAATTCATAATCAATCAATTAATTATAAGAAACTGGGAGGTCGAAATGAGTAAAAAGAAAAAGATAATCATTTCAGTGATTGCAGCTGTGCTTATCATAGCAGTTATTGTATCAGCTGTTGTCATTGCAATGACAAAGGGAAAGAATGCCAAAAAGGCATCGGGAGTCTATGCAAACAAGGTCGCTGATGTCATGTATCAGGCGGGAAGTACTGACAAGTACAGCGGTGTCGTGGAAGCAGCCGATACCATGGATATCAAGGCTGACAGTGAAAAAACGGTAAAGGATATTCTTGTGTCAGAGGGGGATGAGGTACAGGTGGGCACACCTCTTTTTACCTATGATACAAAGGAGCTTGCGGCGAAGAAAGCGCCACGCTTGAGCTTGAGAGCTTAAACAATACGCTTTCCGGCTATGATGCACAGATAGAGCAGCTCACCAAGGAAAAGAAGGAAGCGCCAAAGGATCAGCAGCTTGACTATACACTGCAGATTCAGCAGGCGCAGACACAGCAGAAGCAGACTCAGTACGATATTGCCACGAAGAAGGCAGAGATAGAAAAGTATGATGAGAGCATCAAAAATGCCACTGTAAACAGCACAATGATTGGTGTTGTAAAGAAAATCAATGAGAATCAGGGTGCAGACACAGCAGATACTGCATTTATGACAATCGTTGCCACCGGTGATTACAGGGTAAAGGGCACAATTGATGAGCAGAGCTTTTTAAACAGTGGACTCGCAGAGGGGCAGGCGGTTATAGTGCGCTCGAGAGTTGATGAGTCAAAGACATGGCAGGGTACCATCAGCAAGGTTGATACTGAGAATACTCAGACTGATAACAGCAATTCCGGTATGTATGATGATGGAAGCAGCGAGCAGAAGGCATCAAAGTACAACTTCTATGTGCAGCTTACAGGCACAGGCGACATGCTTTTAGGACAGCATGTATATGTGGAGCCGGATTTCGGACAGACGCAGGTAAAGGATGGTATATGGATTGATGAGAGCTATGTCGTAAAGGATGGCGATGATGCATATGTATGGACACTTAATAAAAAGGATAAGCTTGAGAAGACAAAGGTTGAGCTTGGAGATTATGACGAGAATCTCATGATGTATGAAATCAAGTCAGGGCTTACAAAGGATGACTATATAGTATGGGCATCTGATGACCTTTATGAGGGTGAGCCGGCACAGACATGGGAAGAGTACGTTGAAAATGGCGGCGGTGAAGAGTCAGTCTATGACGATATGGGTACAGAAGCTCTTGATGACCAGATGCTTGAGGGCACTGAGGGCGGTCCTGTTGATGATGGCACAATGGACGAAGGTGCTGCAGATGCCACCGGTTCAGGTGACGCGGAGGTACAGTAGATGATTCTAGAACTCCAGCATATTTATAAAAACTATGACCAGGATAAGCTCGTGGTGCCGGTTTTAAAGGATGTTTCACTCCAGATTGAGGAGGGAGAGTACGTGGCAATCATGGGGCCGTCGGGCTCCGGCAAGACCACTCTCATGAATATAGTGGGTTGTCTTGATCTGCCAACATCGGGCACATATATACTTGACGGCAGACCTGTCAGTGAGCTTAAGGAAAAGGAGCTTACGAGAGTCAGACGGGATACAATTGGATTTGTATTTCAGAATTTCCAGCTCATGCCGAGAGAGAGTGCACTGGACAATGTATGCCTGCCACTCATATATGCCGGTGTGAGCAAAAAGGACAGAAGGCAGATGGGTATGGAGGCATTAGAGCGTGTAGGGCTTTCAGACAGGGCTGATTTCAGGCCAACACAGCTTTCAGGAGGACAGAAGCAGAGAGTGGCGATAGCGAGAGCTATGGTCAATCATCCAAAGCTTCTGCTGGCGGATGAGCCTACGGGAGCTCTGGATTCAAAGTCAGGCAAGCAGGTGCTTGAGCTCTTTGAGAGCCTTAATGAGTCTGGTGTGACGGTTGTCGTGATCACACACGACAGAAAGGTAGCCGAGCAGGCAAAGCGCATCGTCCACATCATAGACGGCGAGATAACAGAGGAAGGACAGGAGGCAGGTAATGAAAAAGAAAAAGAGAATTAAGATCATTATAATAGCTGTCCTTGTAGTTGCAGTTGCAGCGGGAAGCATCACAGGAGTTGTTTATTACAGGAACTCCAAGGGTCTTGCTTCCGTCATGAGTGTTTCAATGATCAGCACGACAAACGACTACACATCCATGACCAGTGAGGGAATGGTGTGTGATGATGCATGTCAGACAATCAATTTAAAGGATGGACAGAAGGTGACAGAGGTTTATGTCACAAAGGATCAGCAGGTAAAGGCCGGAGATAAGCTACTTGCATATGATGTGACGAGTCTTTCCCTCTCGGTTGAGATGAAGCAGCTTGAGATACAGAGTCTTGAGAACCAGCTTGCATCGGAAAAGCAGAAGCTTGACAAGCTAAAGAACACTAAACCGGTTGAAAAGCAGCCCGAGACTCCTGTTACACCTGAGCCACAGCCTGACACACAGCCGTCTGCCCCTGATGAACAGCATGATGTGATATCTGATTTGTCAGAGGCCAAAGGAATCGGTACAGAGGTCGATCCTTATGTATTTACATGCACAGAGGCTTCATATGTATCTGGAGAGCTTTTGAATACACTCGCTGATAAAAGCGCTGTAGCACGGTTTGTAATAGGGGATGCTAACGCACCTGATATGGAGCTTATCGTAAGAGGAGATAGGCTTGGCAGCTATGATGACAGCGAGGAGATAAAGCTTTTCCTTGCAGGCACAATTACAGCAGGAGATTCTTCTGATGATACAGAAGGAAGTGAGCCGTCAGGTACCAAAACAGGCAGTGCCACAGAACAGACCGCACAGACAGAAGCTGATACCGCGGCAGAAGAAAAGACATATACTGCAGATGAGCTTAAGGATGCCATAAAGGAGCAGACCAGAAGTGTTGCCGATGTTGATTTACAAAAGAGAATTGCACAGGCTGATTTAAAGGAACTGCAGAGCGAGCTTGAGGATGGCGTGGTATATGCAAAGAAGGATGGAATTGTGACAACAGTCTGTGATCCTGCCAATCCACCGAAGGACGGTACACCTTTCCTGCAGCTTTCGGGAGCATCAGGACTGTATATCAGCGGAACAATCGGTGAGCTGGATCTGGATACGGTAAAAATAGGACAGAGCGTATCAGCAGTCAACTACATGACAGGTGATACCTATGAGGGCACGATATCCGAGATAAGCAATGTGCCGTCAGACAGCGTAAACTATTATGGAGACAGCAATCCAAACTCCTCATTCTATGAGTACACCGCGTACATTGAGAATCCGCAGAATCTCAAAAAGGGCGATTCACTTGAGTTGACCATAGATACATCATCGGAGGGCTCTGACAGCGGACTATATATCGACAAGTCATATGTCAGAACCGAGAACGGACAGTCATATATATACAAGGATGACAACGGAAAGCTCAAAAAGCAGTCTGTCAAAACAGGCAAGTCGCTCTGGGGCTCATATGTGGAGATAAAGTCAGGTCTGACAAATGATGACTATATCGCATTCCCGTATGGAGTCAGGGAGGGCGAGAAAACCAAGGTGTCGGAAGATGGTATGTATTAGTTTAGCAGGGAGGATTAAAGATGCTTGAAAATATTAGATTGTCCTTTAGGGGAATCTGGTCACATAAGATGCGTTCGTTTCTGACCATGCTTGGAATCATCATCGGAATTGCAGCAATTATTGCGATTGTTTCCACAATTCAGGGCACAAACGAACAGATAGAAAAGAACCTCATAGGTTCGGGAAGTAATAACGTAAAGGTCACACTGCAGAAGGATGGCTATGATATGGATTTATCATATGAAACGGCGCCGGCGGGAGTGACTGAGGTATCGGCTGCCACACTTGACAGCATAAAGGAGCTCGACCATGTGAAAAATGCAGCTCTTTACCGTACAAGACAGGCTTCTAATGCAGTCTATTATCTGAACACGGCGCTTTCGGGCGGCAATATAACATGTGTCGATGACGGATATTTCGATACTGCAAGCTATGTAGTCATGAAGGGCAGAGGCTTCTCAAAGAATGACTATGCAAATGCACGCAGGGTGGCTCTTATTGATGAGAGCGTGGAGAGCAGCCTGTTTTCAGGAGAGAGCGCACTCGGCAAGACAGTAGAGATACAGGGATATCCGTTTACAGTAGTCGGTGTAGTCACGGAAAAGGACAGCTATGACCTGGTAATAAACTCAATGGATGATTACTATATGTATGCCCATGATGACAGCCAGGGCAATGTATTTGTGCCAAGCGGAGCATGGCCGGTTATATTTGGTTATGATGAGCCGCAGAACCTTTTGCTTAAGGCAGACAGCACGGATACCATGGCTACAGTGGGAAAGGCTGCTGAGGAGATACTTAACAGTAATTTAAATGTCACAGACGGCTCTGATGTGACCTACAAGGCACAGGATTTACAGGAGCAGGCAAAGCAAATACAGCAGCTCAGCCAGTCAACCAACATGATGCTCATCTGGATTGCCGGAATATCACTGCTAGTCGGTGGTATCGGTGTCATGAATATCATGCTTGTGTCAGTCACAGAGCGTACCTCGGAGATAGGACTTAAAAAAGCAATCGGAGCAGGAAAGGGAGCAATACTTGGACAGTTCCTCACAGAGGCAGTTGTTCTCACAAGTCTTGGAGGTTTGGTCGGAGTGCTGGTCGGAGTGATACTCTCTAAGGTCATCTCAATGCTAAACGGCACGCCGACAGCGATAAGTCCGGCAGCAGCTATACTTGCGGTGCTTTTTTCCATGGCAATCGGAATCATATTCGGTATGCTTCCTTCATACAAGGCAGCGAACCTGAACCCTATTGACGCACTGCGCCATGAGTAATTTTTATTAAAATTGCCGTTATTGTGAAAAAAATAACAATTCTTTGTATTTTGATGAATACAAGGGTAGAAAAAGTTTAAAAAATTTTGTAGAATGTTCCTAGTAGATAAATACTAGGAGCATTTTTTTAGAGGAATCAGGTCAAGTGATATGGGAAGTGTCACATGGTATAATGATTCTTCTAAGTATGTAATTAATCAGGTAACAAAATATACATTATTTTAAGGAAAAGGAGATAATATGTACGCTGACGAAAACGTAATCAAAATCAAACATGCAGTTTTGCTTGAGGTCGCAAAGGCTGCATTTGCAGGTAACCTCGATGAGATCAGAGATGACATCCCATTCACACTGATTCCGGGACCGACACCTCAGTTCCGTTGCTGTATCTACAAGGAGAGAGAAATCATCCGTCAACGTGTCAGACTTGCAGAGGGTAAAGCACCAAGCGCAAACGATGACGGCAATATCATCCAGGTAATCAGCTCAGCATGTGAGGATTGTCCGATTTCGAGCTACACAGTTACTGAGAACTGTCAGAACTGTCTTGGCAAGGCTTGTATCAATGCATGTAAGTTCGGAGCAATTGAGGCAGGACGTCTCCGCTCACATATCGATCCACAGAAGTGTAAGGAGTGTGGACGCTGTGCACAGGCATGTCCTTACAACGCTATCGCTCATTTAAAGAGACCATGTAAGTTCTCATGCCCTGTAAATGCCATTACATACAATGAGTACGGCATTTCAGTGATTGATGAGAGCAAATGTATCAGATGTGGTAAGTGTATCCACAGCTGTCCATTCGGAGCTATCGGATCAAAGACATACATCGTAGATGTAATCGATGCAATCAAGTCAGAGAACAAGCATGTATACGCTATGGTTGCACCTGCAGCAGAGGGACAGTTTGGCGCAAATATCACTATGAACAGCTGGAAGAAAGCTATGCAGGCAGTTGGCTTCAACGGTTTTGTTGAGGTAGCGCTCGGAGGAGATATGACAGCAGCATACGAGGCTGACGAGTGGCTTGAGGCATACGAGGCAGGAGAGAAGAAGGTTACATCATGCTGTCCTGGATTTGTAAATATGGTTAGAAAGCACTATCCTGAGCTTGCTGACAAGATTTCTACAACTGTTTCACCTATGTGTGCAGTTTCAAGAATGATCAAGGCAAAGGATCCTGATGCAGTTACAGTATTCATCGGACCATGTGTTGCCAAGAAGTCAGAGGTACATGATCAGAAGATAGAGGGCAATGCAGACTATGTACTTACCTTCAGCGAGATTCGTGCTATTATGAAGGCAAAGGGAGTACAGCTTGAGGCTGATGATACCTCATATCAGGAGGGCTCAGTATTCGGTAAGCGTTTCGCAAACTCAGGCGGAGTTACAGCAGCCGTAATCGAGAGCATGAAGGAAAAAGGCGAGGATGTTGATTGTAAGGTTTGCAAGGCAAACGGAGCAGCAGAGTGTAAGAAGGCACTTCTCCTCATGAAGGCAGGCAAGCTTCCTGAGAACTTCATTGAGGGAATGGCATGTGAGGGCGGCTGCGTAGGCGGACCAAGTTCATACAATGACATGGTGACTACCAAGAAGTTCCGTGATGATCTCTTAAGCAGAGCAGATGACAGAAAGATTCGTGACAACATCGCCAACTACCATATGGAGACATTTGAGATGCACCGTAAGGAGCAGTAATAAAATGATTGTTACAGCATAAGCTTTTTAAATCCCCCGACTAGTTCGGGGGATTTTTGTGATTGCGAATATCTGCAAAAAGATATGTGGTTAGTCATATTGAGAACTGAATAGTAACAAAGATATTAAATAAATTAATTACTTATTAAGACTGCACCGGAGGTATTCATGATAAAGAAACAATTGTAACATAACTGAAATATATGAAGCCAACATTAAGAAATTCTCAAGGAATTTGCAGTAGCAAAAAAGATTGTTTAACGCTATAATAGATACTGCTTGAAATAATATTATCAGGTTTGAGTAATAATATAGAGAGAATAATTATAAAATGCTAAAGAGGATTGGAAAAATGGACAAAAATAAAAAGATGATTATCGGCATACTTACGGCTGCAATAGTTCTGGTGGTGGCGTTTATAGTGTATATCACATGCTTTGATTCACATATTGAGTTCAGCAGCAAGTTCAAAAACGGTATTACTGTTGAGTATGGCAAAAAGTTTGAGGTACCAAAAATCAAGGCGTATGTCAGAGGCAGGCTTATAAACCGAAAGGGAAAAGAGATAAAATGCACTATAGACAGTAATGTCGATGCGACAAAGACAGGTTCATACGAGATAAAGGTAACTGCTCAATACGGTAAAAAAACTGCGACACAGACCATCAAGGTTGAGGTGAGGGATAAGAAGGCTCCGGAGATTACATTAAATGGCGATGCAGAGATGACTTTAGAGGCAGGCAGCGAGTTCAGCGACCCAGGATATACGGCAACAGACAACTATGATGGGGATCTGACAGACAAGGTATCTGTCACAGGAGCTGTTGATACTTCAAAGCCGGGAGACTATGAGATAAAGTACAGTGTCGCTGACTCGTCAAAGAATGAGAGCGAGGTCAAAAGGACTGTGCATGTCACAGATACCACTGCACCGCAGATAAAGCTTTCGGGTGATGATTTTATGTCAGTTAAAAAGGGGGATAAGTACAGTGATCCGGGATACACAGCAACAGACAATTGTGACGGAGACATCACAGACAGTGTCAAGGTATCAGGAGATAAGGTAGATAAGGATAAGGCAGGAAAGTATACTGTGACCTATGAGGTCTCAGATTCATCAGGAAATAAGGCTACTGCTACAAGAGTGGTAAGTGTGTATGATCCGGCTGCCACGGCAGACACGGTAAATCCGGGCAACAAGATTATTTATCTGACCTTTGACGATGGTCCCGGAAAGTATACACAGGGGCTATTAGATGTGCTTGATAAATACAATGTAAAGGCCACCTTCTTTGTTACAAATACACATCCTGACTATCAGAACATGATAGCAGAGGAGGCAAAGAGAGGACATACAGTGGCTATCCACTCTGCCAGCCACAAATACAACCAGATATATACAAGTGAGCAGGCATTTTTTGATGACCTTGAGCAGATGAACAGTATCATAAAGGCACAGACAGGAAATGATGCGTCAATCATCAGATTCCCGGGTGGCTCATCAAATACTGTAAGTAAGGATTATTGTCCGGGCATTATGACACAGCTCGTAAATGATGTGACAGCAAGAGGGCTTTTATACTGTGACTGGAATGTATCGAGCGGAGATGCAAACAGCAAGCCAATCAGCACGGAACAGGTAGTGCATAATGTCATTTCAGGAGTACAGAGCCACAACGTATCAGTTGTATTGCAGCACGACATAAAGGATTTCAGTGTCAATGCGGTCGAGCAGATCATCCAGTGGGGACAGGCGAATGGTTACACGTTTTTACCACTCACCACAAGCTCACCGATGTCTCATCATCGTGTAAACAACTAAAATCATTCAAATAAAAAAGCGCAAAAAAGAAGAGTTCAAAATGAACTCTTCTTTTTTAATCATGATTCTTATATCTTATTCCCCAATTAACATTTTTGTAACTATAATTTTACCTAAATATATAATAAAGAAAAGGTACATAGAAACTAGATTGCCTGAGTGGTCAAAATTATTTAACTACCTCAACGTTAACTGCCTGTGGACCTTTAGCGCCATCAGTGATATCGAACTCTACTGCTGCACCTTCCTCGAGAGTTTTGAAGCCCTCCATGTTAAGTCCTGAGAAATGTACGAATACATCCTTTCCGTCCTCGGCTGTGATGAATCCGTAACCTTTTTGGTTATTGAACCATTTTACTGTACCTTTGCTCATCGAAAGTACCTCCAAATAATAATAATGCTGCTTACGCAACTAACGTTAGAATAGCATAACAGGTTTAATATGTAAAGCAATAAAGTCAAAGTTCTTTAAAGTTTATGTCATTATTTGCTAAAAATTTCATTACAAGCTTATCCCATTCACTGTCTAAGGTCTTATCCGCTGAAAAAATATTGTAGGATATTCCGGTTGTCAGAGTCAGAAGCTGGCTCTGATACCTGATATTTATGAAACCACTGATATCGGACACGGTGAAAGCAGAGTGCAGACTGCTTAGGGTGTGCTCCATGTTTTCGGGTGAAAGCAGAAAGACAAACTTGAATGACGATGGAGTCTGTCGGCCCTTTATCAGGTCAAAGCAGTTTGTGCGAAGCATCCTAAAGGGGAGTATGCTATAGCCCGCTATACCATTTTCCTCAAGCTCTGTGGAGCTGTAAAAAGCCCTTTTGCAGGTGACCGTCTATGATGTATGAGGCTGCCTTTGTGATGACGGCCTCCTGGAGCAGGAAGTTGTCAAAGATTTCCGTGCGAAGCAGCTTGTTCATAAAGTCCTTTGTGTCTGTCAGTTCAATTGATATCATAATTTCTCCTCATTTTCCACATTGTATGTGACAGTGAATGATTGTTCTAAGTGGTTTTGAATAGTTATCGATTATTATATCATACATCAGATTTGCGGATTATGCCATAAAAATAGATATAAAAATAGCCTTAAAAATAAAGCCTGTTCAACTGGAATAATTGTAAAGTCCGTGGTAGAATAAATGCGTTATGCAATAAAAACAGGAGGCAATCCATGAAACAGGAAAAATTATTTGATTTACTAAAAGCGGCTGTTTCACCATGCGAGTGTGTGAAGGCTGCAAAGCAGGAGCTTTTGGAAAACGGATTTGAGGAGATAGATTATACAGGTAACTGGAAGCTTGTGCGCGGTGGCAGGTATGTCTTAAATCATCATGATACGACCATGTTTGCGTTTACTGTAGGAAGCGGCTACAACAAAAAGGATATGGTGCGAATAGCGGCAGCTCACACAGACTATCCATATCTTCGCATAAAGCCAAATCCGGATTTTATGACAAACTCATATGCACAGGTCAATGTAGAGGTGTATGGAGGACCGATTTTAAACACATGGTTTGACAGACCTCTCGGAGTGGCAGGGCGCGTGGCTATAAAGAGTGAGGATGTGTTCAATCCGCGTATGGTGCTATATAGGTCTAAAAAGCCTGTCATGATTATTCCAAATCTTGCCATCCATATGAACAGGGATGTGAATAAGGGAGTCGAGATAAATAATCAGGTGGATCTGATGCCGGTGCTTGATTCAATACCTGAGGATGAAATGACCACGGATTATTTCCTTAGTTTTCTGGCTAGAGAGCTGTCTGTGGAAAAGAGCGACATCATAGACTTTGAGCTCAATACATTTTGTGTGGAGGAGCCTTGCTTTGTCGGTGTGAATGACACCATGATTTCATCGCCCAGAATCGACAACCAGTCATCCTGCAGGGCTCTTCTTGATGCGATAGAGGATGGAAACAGAGCTGATGGAATAAACATCATAGCGCTTTTTGACCATGAGGAGATTGGAAGTAACAGTAAGCAGGGCGCTGCCTCTATAATGCTTCACGATATGCTCAGGCGTATTTTAAGAAATATGGACCTTTCAGAAAATGAAATAGATGAGAGCATATATGATGCCATGCTTTTGTCTGTTGATGTGGCTCATGCGCTTCATCCTAATAAAAAGGAAAAGATGGATATCACAAATAAGCCTGTCATGGGTAAAGGCTTTTGTATCAAGCAGGCGTGTTCGCAGTCGTATGCTACGGATGCACAGGCTATCGCCATTCTCTGTCAGCTGTGTGATGAAAAGGGCATACCTTACCAGCGTTTTGTGAATCGTTCGGACAGCCGTGGCGGCAGCACACTGGGCTCGATTGCAGGTACGCTTCTGCCGGTAAAGACTGTGGATATAGGTATACCTATTCTTGCAATGCACTCAGCCTGTGAGCTTATGGGAGTACGCGACATGAAAGCCTTAAGCGACTGTGTGACGGCCTTTTTCGGGTACCATTAAAGGGCAGATAACCATTATGGGAAAATAAATACAGAAACCTCTTGCATAAGTTTAGTTTTCGTGTTAATATGACGTAGTAATGAAAACTACTTGTTACGGAATGAAATAACTTTTAAAAAAGTAATTTAAACTTTTATTATCATATAGTGCAGGAGGAATAGATATGTATAAGATTATAATAGATAGCTGTGGTGAGCTCACAGATAGCCTTAAGAAGGATGGACATTTTTGCAATGTGGCACTCGAGCTTGATGTTGACGGATACAGAATCCGCGATGATGAGAGCTTTGACCAGCATGATTTCTTAAGAAGAGTAAAGGAGAGTGTAAAGGGACCAAAGTCGTCATGCCCGTCTCCTGAGGAATATATGCAGGCCTTTGAGGGAGAGGCTGACCATGTATATGTTGTCACACTTTCGGGCAAGCTCAGCGGCTCATACAACAGCGCTGTTTTAGCAGTCAATCTGTACAACGAGGAGCATGAGGACTGTGGCAAGCAAATCTATGTATTCAATTCCCGCTCAGCATCTATAGGCGAGACACTAATCGGCATGAAGGTACAGGAGTTTGAAGAGAGTGGACTTTCATTTGATGAGGTTGTAAAGCAGACCGAGGAGTATATTTCTTCCATGAATACCTTCTTTGTGCTTGAGACACTTGATACATTAAGAAAGGCAGGACGATTAAGCAACCTGAAGGCTTTTGTGGCCAGCACTTTAAATATAAAGCCTGTCATGGGCTCAACCGATGAGGGTTCAATCCAGCAGCTTGGCCAGGCCAGAGGCATTAAGAGGGCACTTGCCAAGATGGTAGAGGATGTTGTGGCTGCCACAAAGGACTGTGAGCACAGGATTCTTGCAATTTCACACTGCAACTGCCCGGAGCGTGCACAGTATGTGAAGGCATGCCTTGAGAAGCTTGCCAGATTTAAGAAGATTGTCATTGTGGATACTGCCGGCATCTCAAGCATGTATGCAAATGACGGAGGCATTATTATAGCAGTATAAGGATATGGTCTTTATTTTATCGGCCGGATATATTATAATGATGGCATGGGAAATTTAGATTACACACAGGTTTTAAACAAAATAGAAAACACACGCCGTTTCGGCAATGAGCCGGGAGTGGTGGTGACAGCACAGGTCATAAAGGTGCTGAGAGAAAAAGGAAAGCAAAAGCGCATAATACCGTATATCCATGTGGCAGGCACCAATGGAAAGGGCTCGGTGTGCGCTTTTTTTTCTAGTATATTAAAAAAAGAGCATATGAGGGTAGGCACGTTTGTATCACCGCATCTGGTAGATTTTGAGGAGCGCATCACGGTTGATGGGCGTATGATAGCTAAGGAGGATGTCACACGGCTTGGAAACTATCTGCTTGATATAGATTTTGGCATAGGACTTACGATGTTTGACTACTGCCTTGCCATGGCTCTTTTGTACTTTGAGGAGCAGCAGTGCGATTATATGGTCATTGAGACAGGGCTCGGAGGCAGACTTGACTCAACAAATGCAATCGGCACACCGCAATGTGCCGTTATTACAAAGATAGGCTATGACCATATGGCTATCCTTGGCAGTGATATAGCGGATATAGCGGCTGAGAAGGCCGGTATCATAAAGGAAAACAGCACAGTGGTGGTGGAACAGCAGGATAAACGTGCCATGCAGGTGATTGAGCAGGAAGCGCAAAAAAAGCATGCACGGATAATTACTGTGGAGCAAAGCGATATAGCACGCTGCAGCGGCTATGCACTGAGGCTTTGTGGCACATTTCAGTGGGAGAATGCTGCAGCGGCAGAGCTTGCGGCGCGGTATGTGCTGGGAAAGCACTATGGCGGGCCGGAATATGAAATGCAATATGATAAGACAGGGCCAAAGAGCGAGAAAACAAACCTGAATGACAGGATAAAGAGTGCACTTGAAGAGGCTGTGTGGCCGGGACGCATGGAGATAGTATCAAAGGAGCCGTTTCTGCTGGTGGACGGAGCACACAACAGCAATGGAGTTGATGCGCTCAAGGAAAGCCTCATGCAGATGTATCCGGGTGAGAAATTTTGCTTTTTCATGGGAGTCATGGCTGATAAGGACTATGATGTGATGATACGTGAGATTTTACCTCTTGCTGAGGAGTTTTATACAGTGACACCGGATTCAGACAGGGCACTGCAGGCATCGCACCTTGCTGATTTTATCAGAAAAGAGGGAGTTGAGGCAACAGAGCTTTCAGGAGTTGATGAGATAAGAAAGCACCTGAAAAGAGATACGAAAAATGTTGCATTTGGCTCATTGTATTTTATTGGGGAGCTTAAACAGCACCGGATATAAACACCGGATATAAGAGGATGATTCATGGCTGATATTTTAAGAATTTTTAAAAGAGATATGTGCGGCATATTCCGAAATGTGCTTGTACTCATTATAGTTATTGGACTTTGCGTGCTGCCGGCGCTGTATGCATGGTTTAATATCTATGCCAACTGGGACCCGTATGGCAACACCGGAAATATAGCAATTGCAGTAGTCAATCTGGACAAGGGCTGGACGAAGAATGACAGCGAAACTGTCAATATGGGCGATGGTGTGGTAGAGTCATTAAAGCAAAAGGATACTATAGGCTGGAAATTTGTTAAATCAGAGGAAAAGGCTGTTGAGGGTGTTAAGTCGGGCAGATATTATTCTGCACTTGTCATAGATGAGCAGTTTACCTACAGCATGTATCATGGTGTAGCTGACAATATTGAAAATCCAAGGATTACCTACTATCTCAACGACAAGAAAAATGCTGTTGCGACAAAGATAACGGACAGTGCAGCAAGTGCTGTTAAATCAAGTATTAATAAGCAGTTTATAAAGGTGCTTGCAGAGCAGGTATTTAAGGAGACCAACGTAATATCCGATGACATGAAGGAAAAGGATGCTGTGGGGCAGATGACCGGTAAGCTTGAAGCGGTATCAGAGAGTCTTGCGCAGTACGATGCCATGATAGATACGTTTATTGACGGAAATAAGGCGTTGTCACAGGTGTCTAAAGAAACGTGCGAAGCACTCAAAGATGGGCAGGATAAGCTTGCAAAGGGCACAGACAGGCTTGAAGAGAGTAAATGATCTGCAGTCCACCAGACAATCCTTCGACAGCTTTAGTGCAGATATCACATCGGCATTAGCAAAGGTGAAGAGCTCGATTGATGATATATCAAAGCAGATTTCAGATGCAAATCTGTCACAGGATGTAAATACTATTCAAAGTGATGTGCAAAATATTAAACAGTCAGCGGATGCTTTGAAAGGTAATATTGACAATCTTGAGGACAAAATCAACAAAATAAAGCCGGATATGGACGATACCCATGTCGGCACACTTATTTCCAATATAGAGCTTGTTAAGGAGCAGACAAGGAGCATGATAGAAAGTACACTGTCTGTGGATTTATCGGGAAAGACACAGAATTCTGAGGAAACACTTAAGAGTGTTATGTCAGCTCTTTCATCGACCGCGTCAGCAGTGAATGATACATATACCTCACAGATAGTGCCACAGGTGGACGGCATGATAAGCAGTATGTCGTCTGTTCTTGATTCAATGCAGACCACACTTGGCAATTTAAGTCAGACATCAGGCTCCATGGCGCAGGTGTTTGACGGAGTGGACAGTACGCTTGATACACTCAATATGAGCATGACACAGCTTAAGGGAGTTATAGAATCAGCATCTGACAAGATAAATACGACACTCAACAGGCTTGAAGCAGCCTCTGAGGATGAAAAAGCTGATATCATAGTGAATCTGCTTTCGGGGAATCCTGAAAAGCTTGGCAGCTTCTTTTCAGAGCCGGTGCAGGTATCAGATAATTATATCTACGAGATAGCCAATTATGGCTCCGGAGTAGCACCTTTTTACACGACACTTGCCATATGGGTGGGCATGACTATACTTGTTTCGCTGGTAAAGGTTCACGCGGATGCTAAGGGGCTTGGGAAACTAAAGCCTTCACAGCTTTATTTTGGCAGATATCTGACATTCTTTTTACTGTCACAGGTACAGACTTTTATCATTGTGCTAGGTGATTTATACCTGCTTAAAATACAGTGTGTGCATCCGGTTTCATTTATTGTGACAGGCGCAGTGACAAGCCTTACATTTTCACTGCTCATATATTCTCTGACCATATCCTTTGGTGATATAGGAAAGGCACTGGCGGTGGTTGTCATGGTACTTCAGATTGCAGGAAGCGGCGGCACATATCCGATAGAGGCGCTGCCGGCATTTTTCAGGGCAGTGTATATTTTCTTCCCATTCCCATATGCGATAAATGCGATGAGGGAGTGTATAGGAGGTATGTACGAAAACACACTCGGCAAATGTTATATCACGCTTTTACTTTTTGGCGCAGCCTCTTTGGTGATAGGACTTGTGATACGAAAGCCGTTTATCAGACTCAATCATTTTATAGAGAAGCGTATGGAAGATACTGAGATGCTATAGTTAAATGTACAATTAATAAATTGATAATTGGCATATTAATATGGTACTTCTGATGTGCCGTAAGCTATAAAGCGGGAAGGAAAGTATGCAGGATACAGGTAGAAACAGTAATAAAGATTCCAATATGGATAATGATATGAATAATAATGCAAATAATAATGTGAATGAGCAGCCGCTATCCGATGATAAGAGACTGCGCGAGATGTATGATAAGCTGGTCGGATATGAAAAGACCATTCACGAGCAGAATCAAAAACGGATAAAAATAGGATTAAGGTGCATATACATCATTCCGCTCTTTTTTCTTGTTCTGCTGATGATTGTGCCGGATAGCTCAAAAATCATTTTTCTTGTGCTGTGGATAGTGAGTCTGTTTGCTATCGCAGTGTATTTAATCGGAGTCGAGTATGTGGACTATAAGCTGCAGGAGAAGATGAATGAGATAAGCGGCTGTGATGCACAGAGTGTGAGTCCTGTCGTGCAGATTGAGGACAGGGTGCAGGAAATAGCCGAAAGAGTGGAGCAGAAATTTGATACGATGCAGCAAAGTACAGGGGAGGATGCCGAGCAATGAAAAAAGTATTTCAAATATATCTGGCTGACCTGAAACGCATATCTACAAATGTGGTTGCCATAGTTATTATTATGGGTCTTGGCATCATCCCGGCTTTGTACGCATGGTTTAATATTATGTCCAACTGGGATCCTTACGGAGAGGAAGCTACATCACAGATGCACATAGCAGTATATTCTGAGGATGAGGGGATGAGCGTCGGCGATTTAAAGCTATGTATGGGAGACAGTGTCATAAAGGGGCTGAAGGAAAACGATGCAATTGGCTGGATTTTCACAGATAGCAGTAAAGAGGCACTGGAGTATGTTTATAGTGGAAAGTGCTATGCAGCATTTATAGTGCCGAAGGATTTTTCAGCTGATATGCTTAGCTTCCTAAGCGGTGAGCCGGTCAATCCGCAGATAGAATACTATGAAAACAGCAAGAAAAATGCCATAGCAACAAAGATAACATCAAAAGTAAAGACCACGGTGCAGCAGTCTGTAAACTCTTCAATGGTGAGCACGATTACGGAGATAGCGTCAAAGTCGGGAGAGCTCATAGTGGGAGACGGCAAATCAGGTGATAACCTGGCCGGAACAGTTGTTGATAAGCTAAAGGATATGGATACGACTCTTTCTACATATGCAGGCATGCTCGATACATTTGCCATGCTCACGGATTCAGCAGACAGCCTGATAGGCTCGACACAGTCACTGCTTCCGAGTGTGCAGGGGCTGATTGACGGGGGACAGTCATCGGTAAGCGGCATGCAGTCATCGGTGCTTTCGGGTGCACAGACAGCACAAACCATCACACAGATGGTCGACATAAGCTTATCAAACATAAACAGCCAGCTCGATGTGCTGGAAAACTCCATACAGCTCTTAAATGCATCGGGATTAGCGGATGCCGATACTGCGGATATATCTGTTTCCGTGGCTAGCTTTGATACGGTAGAGCAGCTTGCTGAGAATACTCTTGTCGCCATTCAAGGCTTAAAGGGAGTTGATAGCTCGCAGATAGAGGCTGTCAGAAATAATATCCAAAGCATTAAAACACAGATAAAAGACCTTAAGTCTGATACTGAATTGACGGCAGATAAGCTAAAGCTTCTTAAGGAATCAATAAAAGCGGATGTGTCAAGTGCCAAGTCTGCAATAGATACACTTAAAAATACATTTGACCACAGCGTGTCACCGAATCTCACAGGAGCGGTATATGATATAGAATATGCACTTATTGAGACACAGTCCATGCTTGGTTCTCTGGACAACAGCTTCCCGGATATACAAAAAGCACTCGATGACTATTCGGCAGTTCTTAAATCAGGAAATGCAGATATTGTAAATACCAGACAGTATGTACAGCAGATCAGAGATGGTTTGCAGAATGTTATATCAGGATTTGATAATTTGTCAAACGATGAGCAGTTTAATGAGATTGTAAAGCTGCTTCGGACAGATCCGACACTCATTGCGCAGTTTGTGACATCACCGCTGTCTATGGATGAGCAGAAGATATATGAGATATCCACATATGGCTCAGCCATGGCACCGTTTTACACAGTGCTGGCTCTGTGGGTGGGAGGTCTTATAACTGTTGCACTTGTGAAAACAAAGGTAAAGGACACTGACGATATAAAATCACTTGGCAAAGTAAACAGCGTACATAAGTTTTTTGGCAGATATATCACATTTTTTGTGATAGGCCAGATTCAGACACTTGTGACGGTGCTCGGTGATTTGTTCTTTGTCGGAATACAGTGCAGGCATCCGTTCCTTTTCTGGTGCGCAAGCGCGCTGACAAGCCTTGTATTCACGCTTCTTATGTACTCACTCACAGCAGCCTTGGGCAATGTGGGACAGGCTGTAGCAGTAGTCATTATGGTCATTCAGGTGGCAGGCGCAGGCGGCACATTCCCGGTTGAGGTGCTGCCGCAGGTGTACAGAGCACTGTATAAGTTCATGCCGTTTAACTATGCCATGAATGCCCTAAGAGAGTGCGTGGGAGGCATGTACCGCTTTGATTATTGCAAGGATCTTGCGATTCTTCTTATATTTATAGCAATATCGCTTGTGATCGGACTGCTGCTTGGGCGTCCGTTTGGAAGGTTTAATACAGCTATTGAAAAAAGTAAGAAAAAGTCAGGCCTTATCTTATAATAGTAAAAAAAGCTATATAGAAACTTAAGTTATAGTTATTATAAAAAAATAGTACTAGACATTTTTTTTCTATTGTACTAGAATGAGCATAAATGATAGTAGACCCGATATATGATAACGCTAGGTTATATCGGATCCGTAAAGAAACGGAGGATATAAAGATGGAAAAGAAGGATATCGATTGGTCAAACCTTAGTTTTGGCTACCAGGAAACAGATTACAGCTATGTTTCTAATTATAAAGATGGAAAGTGGGACGATGGACAGCTCACAAAGGATCATACAGTGACACTTAATGAGTGTGCAGGAGTATTCCAGTATGCACAGACATGCTTCGAGGGACTTAAGGCATACACAACAGAGGATGGCAGAATTGTCTGCTTCAGACCTGACTTAAACGCACAGCGTCTTAAGGATTCATGTGAGAGACTTGAGATGCCTGTATTCCCGGAGGATAGATTTGTAAAGGCAGTTGAGGAAGTAGTAAAGGCAAATGCAGCATGGGTTCCACCATACGGCTCAGGCGCTACACTCTATATCAGACCATACATTATGGGAACAAACGCAGTAATCGGTGTAAAGCCTGCTGATGAGTATCAGTTCAGAATCCTTGTAACACCTGTAGGACCATACTTCAAGGGTGGCGCAAAGCCAATTACAATCCGTGTGTCAGACTTTGATAGAGCAGCACCTCACGGAACAGGACATATCAAGGCCGGACTCAATTATGCAATGAGTCTTCATGCTATTGTAGATGCACATGCACAGGGCTTTGCAGAGAATATGTACCTCGATCCTGCAACACGTACAAAGGTAGAGGAGACAGGTGGAGCAAACTTCATCTTTATCACAAAGGATGGCACATTTGTTACACCTAAATCAGACAGCATCCTGCCATCAATCACACGCCGTTCACTGATGGTAGTTGCAGAGAAGTACTTAGGACTCAAGGTTGAGCACAGAGAGGTGCTCTTTGATGAGGTAAAGGATTTTGCTGAGTGTGGACTTTGCGGAACAGCAGCAGTAATCTCACCGGTAGGAAAGATTGTAGACCACGGCAAGGAAATCTGCTTCCCAAGCGGTATGGATGAGATGGGACCTGTCACAAAGAAGCTTCGTGACACACTTACAGGCATTCAGATGGGCCATATTGATGGACCGGATGGATGGGTTCACGAGATTAAGTGTGATTAATAATAAGAATATACATTTATAATAAAGCACCGGGTATTATGTTACGTCGTAATATCTGGTGCTTTTGTATTATTTTATGTGGCATAATAAGCCGATTTGTGCTAATATACTCTTATATGTATGCAAATGTTTATAAAAGCTTGGAATAGCTATATAAAAGCAAACAAAAGAGATAACCGGGGATAATTAAATGGACGAGTATGAAAAGATAAGGCAGAGAAAGCGCGAAGAATATAGAAAGAGACACCGCGCCCAGGTTAGAAGAAAGCAGCTTATTAGCAATGGCATTGTTATAGGCATGATAATACTTATAATTGCAACGATAATCATAGTGGGAGCTTTAAGGGGCAAAAAGGCAAAGCAGGAAGAGGTAAAGGCAGAGGTGACCAGTACTCTTTACAATCCTATACAGCCAAAGCTTGATGTACAACTGCTGACACCCAATCCGTATTCCAGACCACAGAAGGCACTTGAGAAGGTAAACGGCATAGTTGTCCATTATACAGCAAATCCGGGTACGTCAGCCAGACAAAACAGAGACTATTTCAATGGCCTGGCAGAGACCAAAAAGACCAAAGCAAGCTCACACTTTGTTATAGGATTAGAGGGTGAGATAGTGCAGTGCATACCTTGCAATGAGATATCGTATGCATCTAATAACAGAAACAGTGACACAATATCGATAGAGTGCTGTATAGAGGATGAGACAGGAAAGTTCAACGACAGCACATACCAGTCGCTCATAGAGCTCACCACATGGCTTATGGGGCGGTATGATCTGAGTGCTGATGATGTAATAAGGCACTACGATGTGACAGGCAAGAAGTGTCCGCTATATTTCGTGGAGCATGAGGATGCGTGGGAGCAGTTTCACAAGGATCTGGATACATACATCGAAGAAAATGGTGTGCCAAAGGAAGAGGCAAGCCAAAACTGACAATATACAATAAATTAAAGGATGATTTAAAAAATGAAGGAAATTATCGGAAATCTGTTAAAAAAAGAGAATGTACGTCAGAATCTGAGCAGCCTCAGACAGGAGATTAAAGATGAAAATGCATTAGCAGAGGCTCTAAAGCTGCTTGCAGGAGAAGATGAGCTGCTTGTGTCGTTTATGGGAGCAGAAGATGCAAAAACCAGAAAGAACGCAGCGCTTCTGATAGGAGATCTTCATATGTCACAGCTTTCTGATGAGGTTTTTAAAGCATACGAGGCTGAACAGATGCGCTTTGTAAAGGGCTCATATCTGGCGGCGCTGTCACAGCTGGACTGCAAAGAGCTCTTGCCACAGCTTATGGAACGTGCAAAAGAGCTTGAGCATATGACGGTCACAGCTGAAAATAGGAAGCATATTGAGGAAGAATTAAACGAGATAAATAAAATCCTGATTAAATATAATGGGATAAAGCACCATACACCTGTGCTCGAGGGAGTAAAGGCTGAGCTGCTTCTGATGACAAACCGCCTTCACAGAGAGGTGGTACGACGTCAGATACCGGTTAAGGATACAAAGCTGCATCCGCTTGGAGTGCTTGTAAAGACTGACAATATACCTCTTATCATGCAGGTGCGCACATTCAGAAAAATGTACTTTACCATACATGCAGCATCGCTTCTGCCAAAGGATGCACAGAAAGCAGCCGGACTTCTTGCAGAGTCAGATATGTATGATATATTAAGACGCATGCACCTAGAGGGTGGTCCGTTTTACTATCGTATTGAGAGCACGGCAGATGCGGCGTACCAGAGCAGGCTTGCGAAAGCTATCGATATGCATTTTGCGGGCAGGATGATCAATTCGCCAAATGATTACGACGTGGTGATTAAGCTCATACCGACAAAAAATGACAATTATTTTGTCTGCATGAGATTATGTTCTATACAGGATAATAGATTTGCATACAGAAAGAATGTGCTTCCTACGTCGATGCATCCGTCACAAGCGGCACTTATTGTTTCACTTGCAAAGCCGTATCTTAAGGAAACGGCACAAATCATGGATCCGTTCTGCGGAGTTGGTACACTGCTTATAGAGCGCGCACATTTAGTTCCGGCACGCGAGATATATGCTACAGATACCTATGGAGATGCAATCACTATGGGCAGAGAGAATGCTGCGTTTGCCAAAACAAGAATTAATTTTATACACAGGGATTTCTTTGATTTCAGACATGACTACAAATTTGATGAGCTGATTACGGATATGCCGGTTCGTAACCGACAGACCAAGGCGGAGATGGAGCTTTTTTACGAGAGGTTTTTCGACAAGGCCGCAGAGCATCTGGTATCCGGCGGAATCATAGTCATGTATTCAAATGAGATTGGGTTTGTGAAGAAACAAATCAGGCTGCGTGTCGAATACCGTCTGCTTCAGGAGACATGTATTCTCGATAAGAATGACTTTTATTTGTTTGTTATCAGATATGAGGATTGATTTGCGTGAGTTTTTAGGAGGAAAATATGTCAGATTCCAAGCTTTTTCAAAAAATACAGGATTATTTCTGCATGGTCAACGGAATATATTTGTCGTGTCTGACAAAAAAGGATGGAGTCATGACAGAGGTGTGTCAATGTAACGATAAATGGAAGAGTATGCTTACCTTTATTGGTGAGGAAAAATACGAAAACCTTCTTTTGAGACTGTCGGACTGCAGGGTTGAGAATCTCATAGATGAACCTCTGGATAAGGACTATATCAGGCTGTATGGTCTGATTGTAAGAGTGGACAATACCCACGATATATATTGGATTATAGCTGCGGTAATTGATGAGCAGATGTCTAATGATGAGAGAAACCTGCTTCCTGATGGCATAATTATTACCAGTGAAGCGCGTCTTAACAGAACAATTGAGTTCCTGGAAACTATGACCAGACAGCTTTTGATCACAAAGAGAGATGAGGATGCTGCGAATGAGGCACTTTCGCTTATCAGGAAGTCAGATGAGGAAATCAAGAAACAGTTTCATATGCTTGAGGCTATCAATTCTGTTATAAAACTGCTTGAGATGGATGGAAGCTTTACTGAGATGGCTCAAAAAGCACTGGAGAGTGCAGTTACTACCATAAAGCTTACCGGTGCTTTTATCATCCGCAAAAACGTGGACGGCATGCATTTGGATGTGATTGTAAGCTATGGCAGAAAGCCGTTTGATACAATATCAATTACCGAGGTACCTTTTTTCACAGGAAAGCCTTACATTATATCATCAGACTCTGTGATGCCGGAGAAATTCCGCCTTTTCATGGAGAAGCAGGCTATGAGGGCAGCCATATTCCAGCCTGTAAATATAGATAACAGGACTCAGATGTATGTGTGCTTTTTTGATGAGAAGGATGACAGAAGCTGGGAAAAATATGATGTGAAGTTTTTAAATGATACGAAGCGCGTCATTCAAAGTATTCTCACAAAAAAGATAACAACCAACTCGCTTGCAGGCTCCTATGCTTCGCTCGAAGCGATACTGGAAAACTCCGGCTGCGGTATATACGTGGCTGATATGTCTAAGTCAGAGATACTTTACATGAATAATTACTGTAAGCAGCTGCTTTCAAATATTATCGAACAGAACAAGCTGGAAAAATATATTTTTTCCCATACTGCAGAGAGCCGGAGCTTTACAGAGGTCTACGTGACGGAGGAGGACAAGTGGTTTGATATTCATCGCACAGGCATAGCGTGGGTGGATGGCCGCAATGTGCAGCTCGTTACACTGTATGACATCACACAGAAAAAGCGTTATCAGCAGCGCATTGAGAACCAGGCCAATAATGATTTCCTGACAGGGCTATATAACAGGATGAGATGTGAGCAGGATCTGGCTAAGTTTATAGATGATTCAGTGAAAAACGACACCAGAGGTGCGATGATTTATATAGATCTGGATGATTTCAAGCATATAAATGACGGGCTTGGTCATCAGTACGGAGATGTGCTTTTAAAAGCTATATCGCACAGCCTGACACAGGTGAAGGGAATTGAGAACCACTGCTACAGGATGGGTGGCGATGAGTTTATCATCATAGTGACAGGCAGCTCTGTTGACAGGCTGGAGAGTATCATTAATGATATACAGCAGATATTTGTCAGACCGTGGTTCTTGAAGGGAGAGGACTATTACTGTACAATAAGTGCCGGAGTAGCATTTTTCCCGACAGATGCAAGCACTGTGGAGGATGTCATAAGAAGAGCTGATATAGCTCTTTTCAATGCTAAGAAAGAAGGAAAACCGTATAGAGTTCTACAACGAGAGTATTGATGGCACAAGCACAAAGCGTCTTGACCTGGAAAAGCACATGAGAAAAGCCACAATGAATGAGTGCGATGAGTTCACCGTGTACTTTCAGCCGATTATAAACGTGAAGGGGGAGGATGTCTGTGCAGGTGCAGAGGCTCTTGTCAGATGGAATTCAGCAACCATGGGCTTTATAAATCCGGTTGACTTTATACCGCTTGCTGAGTATCTTGGGCTTATAAACCCAATCGGGGAGCATGTATTAAGAGAGGCAGCGAAGCACTGCAGGTACTGGAATGACATGGGACATCCGGACTACAAGGTCAACGTAAATCTGTCTGTGGTGCAGCTGCTGCAGAATGACATAGTTAAGAAAATCAAAGGCATAATTGATGAGGTGGGCATAGAACCGGGAAATCTGTGTCTTGAGGTGACAGAGAGTCTGGCAATCAATGACATGGTGCGCATGAAGCGGATACTCAGTGAGATAAAGGCGCTTGGTGTTAAGGTTGCACTGGATGATTTTGGTACAGGATATTCATCACTCAACCATATCAGGGAGATGCCTCTTGATATCATTAAAATAGATAAATGCTTCATTGAGCATCTTGGGGAGGATGATTTTTCTGATGCATTTGTCAAGATGGTTACAGAGCTTGCCAACACAATAGGAGTACATGTCTGCGTGGAGGGAGTTGAGACTGACAGGCAATATGCTATTATTAAGAAGATGGGAATATATTACATACAAGGGTATTTCTTCGATAAGCCAATGTGCATAGAAAGCTTTGAGGAGAAATATATCTGACGAAGAAGGTGTAACATGCACGAAGAAGATATAGAAAAAAGCACATGCTATTCATTTTGGATATACCAATCTCGGCACAGGTGGTATCTGTAGCTGATGTATATGATGCCCTGACAAGCGATCGTGTGTACAAGAGAGCGTTTTCACATGAAAAGGCAATGCAGATGATTCTGGATGGAGAGTGCGGACAGTTCAATCCTGTTCTCCTGCAGTGTCTGGTCAATATACAGGATCGGATAAAGGCGGGGCTGGACTAGCTTAAATGCATAGTAAATGAAAATATATGTAAAAATAGAAATTAAGTGTTGACATATTTGGTTTGATTTGATATTATATCAAAGTCGCGTGAGACAAGCGACAGAAAATCAAATATATGCGGAAGTGTCGGAACTGGCAGACGAGCAAGACTAAGGATCTTGTGATTATTGCAATCGTGTGGGTTCAAGTCCCATCTTCCGCATTATAAAATTAAAAAGGGTTAAGCCTTAGGGCTTAGCCCTTTTTAATTTTAGAAGCGGAAGCGGACCTTGTCCCCATGGGGACAAGGTCTCCGCTCCGCTTCGGTCGTTGCAGAACAGACGTCCCCCGGACGTCTTGCAACCCATCTTCCGCAAGGCTTCGGTTGTTGCGGGGCAGGCGCCCATGGTTCAAGGTCTCGCTTCCGGCTAGGTCGGCTCGTGGCATGAGGTCCCCCGGACGTCTTGCAACCCATCTTCCGCATGGCTTTGGTTGTTGCGTGGCAGGCGCCCATGGGTCCAAGGTCTCCGCTCTGCACTTCATCTTCCGCGTTAAAATGGGGTAAGCTAAATTATACGGATTTCGTTCAAAATTGCATATTAGATCAGAAGGAGAGGACAAGCTTATGAGCCAGAAAAAATACAGTTTATTATACCCGGATACAAATGCACAATACCGGACCTTGAGTGATGTGACTATGCATGATCTGGGGATGGATCAAATCTGCAAAAAGCTGTCAGCAAAGGAGCGGGAGCAGAACTACATCCAAAACGTGATGGCGCGTTTGTATGCAGATCCGGCGGTGACACAGTACCGCTGCGATATTTTCGAGGATGTCCTTCAACAGAAAAAAATGCGTGATGATCTTATGGAAATACTCGAGCGCATCAGCTTTCTGAGGGAGTACGGTAGCTTTAACCGGGAATATGATGAGAGTGCCTGCATCTGGGATCTGTTGCATCGGCTGGACGAGCTTAATGATTATATCAAGTGTGTGGATGCGCTTCATACATGTCTGGCAGCTTCGGACATTCATTCCGCAGGCTTTCTGGGTTTAAAAGCTTATGTGGAGAAAATCTATGCGGACAACGGATTTGCGGAACTGAAAAAAGATATCTCAGAACTGAAAATGGACACTTCACAGCTTAAGAGCATTACGGTAGGTATTAACTTGAATGACCGCTTTGAAGCGGACGGAATCGGTCTGATATCTGTAAACAGCAAATATTTTACCAAGTCCGGAATCCTGGGCAATTTTTATGACCATATTGCGTCAAAGGATCGGATCAATGAGGATACCATATGGAAAAAGAATTTCAAATTTCAGCCATTTGATGTGAATGCAGACGCGGTGATCAGCACTCCTATGCAGAAGGTGATGGATACAGCTGTTATGCGGTCGGAAAGCCGGGGTGGTATTGTGAAGCTTCCCGAGGGAGATCAGGCAAAGGATGTGACTCGTTATACAGACCGAATCGTCAACCATATGATTTCCCATATGGTGAAAAGAGTCAGAGAAGTACTGAACAAATATGTTTCTATTACCATTACCGACATGACAGACTTGATTCCGGAGCTGCTCTACTATATCAAATGGGCGGAGTACATTCAAAAATTGCAGGAACAGGGCTTTACCTTTGCTAAAGCTTCTGTATATAAAGCGGGAGAAAATGAATCTGATCCGTATATGATGCAGGCACGTGGAATTTACAATTTAAAGCTTGCTGTTTTTGAGACAGAGGAGTCCGGGAATATTGTACCGAATGATATGGATTTCGACCGGAATAGGAGAGTGTATATCTTAACAGGTGCCAACCGAGGTGGAAAGACGACAATTACACAGGCTGTTGGGCAGTTGTTTGTGTTGGCGCAGGGTGGCATATATATTCCGGGAAAAGCATTTACATTTTCCCCTGTTACAGGTATTTACACCCATTTCCCGGCAGATGAGGACAAGACATTGGATTTAGGAAGGCTTGGGGAAGAATGTAAGCGTTTAAGGCAATCTATGAGGAGGCTGACAGCAGGAGTCTGCTTTTGATGAATGAATCATTTTCTACCACTTCGTTTGAAGAAGGATACTACATTGCCAAGGACAGTGTCAGGGCAATTTTACATAAGGGAATGAGGACCATTTATAATACACATATGCATAAGCTGGCATTTGATGTGGAGGAAATGAATGAAGAACAGCAGAAGGCAGAGCACACAGATGGGAAAGCGTTTTCCATGATTGTGCACATGAAGGGGACAGAGCGCTCCTATCAGATTGAAGTGGCGCCTCCGGAAGGGAAATCTTATGCAAGCGAGATTGCGCAGAAGTATGGGGTTACATATGAGATGCTGGTGAAATAAGAAAATGAGAAGTTTGATGTAGAACTTTCAGAGTTGGCAGAAAAGCAATATGATAAATAAGTTTTGCAAAGCATAGATATTTATTGGTTTATAGAGTGGCTGGAAGTAGGGTCATCATAGAAGGTATATATCACGAATTACAAGATTATGAAAATTCAATCATGTAAATTAGGGAGGACAGTGTTGAGAGGACACTGTCCTTTTTGTTTTATCTACACTATCGCTAATCACATATCAAAATCCTTGGCTATTCCCGTCACTGACACCACATTTTTTCAGCGTTATTGTATTAAATGTAAGGAGGACATGAATTGTGTTGACACCCTATAATATAGGGTATAATATGCAAAAATTAAAATGCAAAGGATAAACTTGTTGACATGATGTGTGATACACAGTATACTATGTTAAACACATAGTGTGCAACACACAATACAGTGCAATAAACACAGTGGATTTAAATAAAGGATACTAGGGAGGAGATTTGATGAATTGTGATGAAATTGTTTCAGGATTAATTTTAGAATTCAGACGGGGCACACTCATCATGGTAGTGTTAGCACAACTAAATAAACCAATGTATGGATATTCATTGGTAAAGGAATTAGAAGGAAAAGGGATTTCGATAGAAGGCAATACATTATATCCTTTACTGAGAAGACTAGAGAGTCAAGGTCTGCTAAAAAGTGAATGGGAAACTGAGGCAACGAAGCCAAGAAAATATTATATCATCACAGAAGATGGGAAGCTGGTTTATAAAAAAATTAAAGAACACTGGAAAAAATTTTCACAGTCAATCAATGTTTTAATGGAGGAAGAATAAATGGTAAAAAATGATTTGATCGACAGATACATTTATGCAGTTACAAAACATATGAAATCCGCCATGAAAAAAGACGTGGCGGCGGAATTAGAGACGATCATACAAGATATGTTGGAGGAACGATGTGAGGATGTTACTCCAACGGAGCGTGATATCAAAGTTGTTTTAACGGAACTGGGAACCCCGAATGAGTTAGCTTCGAAATATAAAGGTGAAACACAGGATTGTTTGATTGGACAGCCGTATTACAGTTTATATGTGTATGTATTGAAAATTGTGACAGTGTGCATCAGTGGAGGAATGTTACTTGCCCAAATTATGGCAGCATTAACATCGCATACAATCTGGTATATAGCTATCTATAGAACCATCGGTGGGATTTTTGGCGGTATATTGACAGGATTTGCATTTGTGACATTATTATTTGCATTCTTTTATAAAAAAGGAATTAAGGTGGATGGGTTAAATGATGGAATAGATAATTTGCCTCCTGTTCCACAAAAGTCTAATAGGATTTCAAAAGTAGATGCGATTGTAGGAATTGTTTTTTCGGTTATCTTCACTCTTGTATTTCTTGTATGCCCACAGATTTTATGCATTGCATTTGTAAAAAATGGGGTAGGTGTGTATGAACCACTTTTTAATTTAGAATATATCAGACAAACATGGTATTTCATTCTTGCATTTGGAATTTTGGGTGTTACAAGGGACAGTGTGAGACTTATTGATGGCAGCTATACCAAAAGAGTGATGCTTGTTACCATTATTACCAATATTATTGATGGAGTATTAACAAGCATTTGGCTGTTAAATGATAGGATTATGAATAGTGGATTTTTTGATGGTATTGAGCAGTTACTTGGAACGGATGCAGAAGGTATTTCACATGTTTTTATACACTATAATAAGGTATTTCTCTCAATCATCATTTTGGCATTAACAATTAATTGCATTGAGACAGTCGTGAAAGCAGTAAAATACAGTCGACAATAAAGAAAATTGATAAAATTATGTTTTATAAAGATGAATTGTGTTGACACCCTATAATATAGGGTGTAATATGGTTAAAAAGAGAAGGGAAAATTACAAATGACAAGAACTTTTATAGAGGTTCCGTTGTTTTCAAAAAGATGGAAAGAGATTGGATTAGGTGAGGATGAATTACGAGCGCTTCAGATAATGTTACTTAAAGATCCTGTGTCAGGACCTATAATGGAAGGAACTGGTGGAATTCGCAAGGTCAGATTTCCACTCCAGAATAGAGGTAAAAGTGGTAGCGTACGAGTTTGTTATACTGATTTTGCGGAGTATGAAGTAATATATCTGATTACAGCATTCCAAAAAAAGAGTCAGGAAAATCTTACAGAGGAAGAAAAAAGCGTTTTAAAGAAATTAGTTAAATCGTTGAGAGAGGAAGCTGCTAAAAATAGGAGGTGATTTCTATGAGCTCATTATTTGAGGATTTAAAAGAAGGACTCGAGGAAGCTATAGCTTATGAGAAAGGATATGGAGCGGGGAGAGTAAAAACATATATGATTTTGCCGGTCAAAGAGTATAGTGGAAAAGAAATACGTGATATTAGGACAAAGGCGGGGATGACTCAAAGTGTATTTGCTTCATATATGGGGGTTTCAATTAAAACAGTGGAAGCATGGGAAGGTGGTAGAACTCATCCGACAGGACCGGTGTTCAGGCTTTTAGATATTCTTTCTAAAAACGAAGAAATGGAATATATTGTTGCTAAATGAGCATAGAAATGGGTAGTAGATTATCTGTCTGTTTTTATAACATTACATGCAGTAGAATTCTTTTATTATGGCATAATTTGATGTTTGGCATAATTATTCTTGTATGGGGATTGTTATTCTTTTTTGGATGTTTTTCGGATGTGTATTGGATGGTTTTAGTGATTATAATTGTTATACACACAATCAGAGAGTAACGCAAAAGTTCAGAAATGTATATGATTTTTCATTTATAAGAAGGTAGTTTCATGTTCATTAGAGTACAAACTTCAAGCTTGCAAGGTTGAATCCCCTTGTTCATTATATTTAGTTGGAAATGAGAAACAGAATGAGAAGAATAGTAGCAGCTACAGAAGAAAATAAAGAAGAAATTTTAAAATTGTATAAGATACAGCTAGGCAGGGAGTTTTGTCCATGGGATGATTCTTATCCGGGAATGAAGGAGATTGAGTTTGATCTTGGTAGAGAATCTTTGTTTGTAATGATTGATGGGCAGGAGATTAATTCTGATGCCGGAAGCAAAGAGGACAGAATTATCGCAGCGATTTCAATTGATGATGATCCACAGGTGGAGAGGCTTGATTGCTGGAGCCATAAACTGGCACCCGGGGCTGAGCTTTCAAGACTTGCGGTTCATCCGGATTTTCAGAATCAGAAAATCGCTAGACAAATGCTGGTATTTGGGATGGAAGAGCTCGCAAGGAGAGGATACAAAAGTGTGCATTTTTTAGTCAACAAGCTTAATGTGAAGGCTCTGCGCTCGTATGCAGTATTTGGATTTGATACAGTGGGTGAATGTAGCCTGTTTGGGCAGCCGTTTTTGTGCTATGAAAAGGGTCTGTAAAAAAATATGATTTTTTTGAAAAAAGTGCTTGCATTTTTGAAAACAATCTGATATTATATATGAGTCGCGTGAGACAAGCGACGAAAACAAAATACATGCGGAAGTGTCGGAACTGGCAGACGAGCAAGACTAAGGATCTTGTGATTATTGCAATCGTGTGGGTTCAAGTCCCATCTTCCGCATTATAAAATTAAAAAGGGTTAAGCCTTAGGGCTTAGCCCTTTTTAATTTTAGAAGCGGAAGCGGACCTTGTCCCCATGGGTCCAAGGTCTCCGCTCCGCTTCGGTCGGCGCAGAGCAGACATCCCCCGGATGTCTTGCGCCCCATCTTCCGCAAGGCTTCGGTTGTTGCGGGGCAGGCGCCCATGGTTCAAGGTCTCGCCTCCGGCTCGGTCGGCTCGTGGCATGAGGTCCCCCGGACCTCACTCGGTCTCCGCTCCGCTTCGGTCGTTGCAGAGCAGACGTCCCCCGGACGTCTTGCAACCCATCTTCCGCAAGGCTTCGGTTGTTGCGGGGCAGGCTCTCTATAATGATAAGACAGGAAAGGAAATATTTTTATGATTAGATTTAATAACGATTATAACCGCGGTGCATTTGATTGCATTTTGAAGGCACTGGCGGATACAAATACAACCAGCTATCCGGGATATGGTGAGGATGAGTGGTGCGATAAGGCTGAGCAGATTATTAAGGGGCTTATTGGCAGAGATGATTCCATGATTAAATTTATTCCGGGTGCGACACAGGCAAATTATGTTGTGGTTGCGGCGGCGCTTTCACCGGTGCAGAGCGTGATTGCAGCGGATACGGGACATATCAATTGCCACGAGGCAGCTTCTATTGAGAATACAGGTCATAAAATTCTTGCGCTTCCTAACACGGATGGTAAAATCAGTGCTGCGCAGATTGAGGCGTGTGCCGCAGAGTATTATGACAATGCAAAGCCTGAGTATCTGACAGAGCCAAAGATGGTTTATATTTCATTTCCGACTGAGCAGGGTACTCTTTACACGAAAAGAGAGCTTTGCGATATCAGTGCTGTCTGCAAGAAATACGGCATGTACCTGTTTGTTGATGGTGCGAGAATGGGATATGGACTGGGCTCAGATAAAAATGACCTTACACTTTGTGATTTTGCCATGCTTTCGGATGTTTTTTATATCGGTGGCACAAAGTGTGGTGCGCTCTTTGGCGAAGCGCTGGTTATAAATGCTGAGGATATCAAGTATCGTTTTAAGGCTTATATGAAGCAAAACGGTGCAGTGCTTGCAAAGGGCTGGCTGATGGGCTTGCAGTTTGCCATTATGCTTGAGAATGGCGGTTATTTTGAAAAGACAAAGCGTGCTGATGAGCTTGCCATGCAGATTAAAGGTGCTTTTGAACAGAAAAAGATACCGTTTTGGGTTGAGAGCTTTACAAATCAGCAGTTTGTGATTTTATCGGATGAGCAGAAGAAGACACTTGCCGAGAAGTACTATTTTGAAGAGATGGGAAGAGAGAAGGATGGCACTGTAGTACGATTCTGCACCAGCTGGGCCACAAAACAGGAGGAGGTTGATGCACTGGTTTTAGATATATCAAAGCTGGTGTAGTAACAGATTTATAGTTTTTCGTACATTTCGTATAGTTTTTTAAATTTATGCTTGCATTATTCTAAACTTTTTGGTAGAATAATGCTTGTTCGCAGGAGTGGCGGAATTGGCAGACGCGCAGGCTTCAGGTGCCTGTGGTAGCAATATCGTGTGGGTTCAAGTCCCATCTCCTGCATTAACAGGGAAGTCGGTGAACGGCTTCCTATTTTATTTTGTGCAGATAATTTTGAAAGCCTATTGGCTATTAATGGTCTGTAACCGTTGCCTGCCACACTGAGGGGTACAGCTGTCACAGGAATTTGATTATTATATTGGAGATGGGATTGCAGCGTGAAGAGATTGAATCTATCTTATATTAATGTAATATGTGTGTTTGTTTTGTCCTTTGCTGTTATGGAGTATGTAAATCTTTTGATTGGCAGAGTTGGCGGATTTCCCGTGCTTGCAGGGGTGCTTGTGTCATATTCCATTATGAGATATGGCAGCTTTGCAAGGAAAAATATGGCATGCTACATGGGCATCTATATACTGACATGGTTTATCGGCACGGTAGTGCTCTTTATCTCAAAATACTCAGGCTGGGGAAATATCAAAAAGCTTGGTCCGGCGCAGTATTTCAAGGCACTGTACGGCTCAACCCTGTCAGAGATATGGGGATATTTTTTTGCAATTGTGCTCATGCTGACAGTGATTGTTTCACTTTTTCCGCTTATAGTAATAAAAAACAGGAAAATATATGCACGGTATGTGTTGGGAAATACGCTTTTTTGGACGATAATACTCATACCGCTTAGGTTTATAGATAAGAAATTTGTCAATCACAAGGTGATGTGGCAGGCCGGCTGTATGATGGCCTTTGCTGTGCTTTTGCTTGTGCTGGAGCTTTTCGTTGTATACAGACTGGTGAAATACAGGTATTGCGATGAGCATGCAGACAGGAAAGTGCGCATTCACAGACGCAGGGTTCGAAGGAAAACATTAAAAGCTGTAATAGTCATTGTGCCGGTCGTTGTCATTGCAGTTATTGTTGTTTACACATATTTCATGTCGCCTTCAAACGAGCCGGCTGAGTATGAAAAGGTCGCAAGCTGTATCACAAATGATGACAGGCTTGGGCCTATGGTTTATGACAGTCAGGTGTATATTCCGATAACCATAGAGCTTGACTATGCAGGGACCGGCAGTCCTCTTGGCTATATTGTATACAAGGATCAGGACTATGGCAGCAGGTACTATGAGCTTGCAGCTTCAAACCTCTTATATATGAATAAGAACGGTGACGATACATATTTACAGATGGCGGGCAACGCATCAAATTCATACAAGAAGCTGTCTGTAGTTGAAAAAAGCAATTCATGGAAGGACTGCAGCGTTTTTCTCATGTGGGATGAGGAGTGGCAGTCAGAGTCGCGCTACAGCAAGGATGTCACAGGCTATACGGAGTGCGATGAGGATTTCATAAAAAGTCTTGAGGATACCTTTGGTGCAGTGAAAATAAATCCGGCAGACTTCAAGGGCTATGATGCCTATTTTACAATAGAGGGCTACAAATCCATGAAGGATGCCATAGAGAGTGACAGTCATGTGGGCACCTGGGTGGGCTGCATACTGGCAAAAGACGATAAATTTTACTATGGCAGCTACGACAATGAAATCACAGGCGGACAGCTTCAGATGCTGCGCCATGTGCTCGGCGGTAATTGATATAGCATTTAATTTTTGCCGAAAGAAAATTAAAGTAAAAAGAAATAAAAAAAGGATTTTTAAAAATCACGTCGAATAATAACTAGTGTAGAGCATAATTAGAGGAATGTAACGCTATTTGTTACATTTGTGTGTGAATAGCAGCAGAACATAACGACTGTGACAGCGAGGAGGCAGATAAATGACTATTCGCGAGCAGATAGAAAAACGTGAGCAGGAAATACTTAGTCCGTTCGCATGCCTGAGCATCAACTCAAGAGGCAGGGACTATGATGAGCCGCAGTGCGATATCAGGCCTGTTTTTCAGCGGGACAGGGACCGGATACTGCATAGCAAGGCATTCAGGCGTCTGAAAAATAAGACACAGGTGTTTCTTACGCCAAAGGGCGACCATTACCGCACACGTATGTCGCATACGCTTGAGGTGTCGCAGAATGCCAGGACAATAGCCAAGGCACTGAGACTGAATGAGGATCTGGTGGAGGCTATAGCGCTGGGACACGACCTTGGGCATACACCGTTTGGACATGCGGGTGAGCGCATCCTCAATGAGATATACGAGGGTGGCTTTAAGCATAATGAGCAGAGTGTGCGCATAGTGGAGAAGCTCGAAAAGGACGGAGCAGGACTCAATCTGACCTGGGAGGTCAGAGATGGTATGCTAAATCACCAGACCTCGCTCATGCCACACACCTTAGAGGGCAAAATAGTCAGGCTTTCAGACAAGATAGCCTACATAAATTCAGACTTTGATGATGCAATCCGCGCACAGCTTCTGTGCGAGGATGATATACCGCTTGAGATAAGAAATACGCTTGGACACAGCACCAAGGCCAGGCTCAATCATATGGTGCACAATATCATCACAAACAGCATGGGAAAGGACGATATATGCATGTCAAAAGAGTCCGCGGAGGCAATGCAGGATTTGCGTAAATTCATGTTCGCAAACCTCTATAACAATCCAGTCGCAAAAAGCGAGGAAAAAAAGCCAAGGCGATGCTCAAGCAGCTTTATTTCTATTATATGGAGCATATAGAGGAGTTGCCGCAGAAGTATCTCGTCATGCTAGAGCAGGGTGATGACAAGGGGCGCATCATATGCGACTATATATCAGGCATGACAGACCAGTATGCCACCACGAAGTTCCACGAGTATTTTGTGCCGGTAGCCTGGGAAATAGATGGTTACTGATAATTCGTACAGACTCTTGGCAGCGTAGCGTTAGCCGGGTGTAAGAGCTAAGTGCCGCACTGCAGACGCGCTCGCCGGGCGACACAAATGACAACAAAGATGAACAGTAAGGGGATGATAAAATGCCGTACTACTCTGACGAGCTTATAGAGGAGGTACGTTCGCGAAATGACATAGTCGATGTTATAGGAAGCTACGTGCATCTTCAGAAAAAGGGAAGTACCTATTTTGGATTATGCCCATTCCATAACGAAAAGACAGGCTCCTTTTCCGTCTCACCGAATAAGCAGATGTACTATTGCTTCGGCTGTGGAGCCGGAGGCAATGTATTTACATTTCTCATGCAGTATGAGAACTTTACCTTCCCTGAGGCCATGCAGGAGCTTGCAGACCGTGTGGGAATTGAGCTTCCCAAGCAGGAGATGACCTCAGCACAAAGGAGGGAGGCAGACAGGCGTACACAGCTGCTTGAGATAAATAAAGAGGCTGCAAAGTATTTTTATATGCTGCTTCGTGGACCGAGAGGACAAAGGGCACATGAGTATTTCAAAAAGAGAGAGCTTTCTGATGAGACAATGCAGAAGTTCGGGCTTGGTTACTCGGACCAGTACAGTGATGATCTGTACAAGTATCTGCGCAGCAAGGGCTATGATGATGAGATACTTAAGGAGACAGGTCTTGTGACGATAGATGAGGTCAGAGGCGGGCACGATAAGTTCTGGAATCGTGCGATGTTTCCGATTATGGATGTGCACAACCGCGTCATAGGCTTTGGAGGCCGAGTGATGGGTGACGGAGAGCCAAAGTATTTAAACTCTCCGGAGACAAAGATATTTGATAAGAGCCGTAATCTTTACGGGCTTAATATAGCAAGGAGCACGAGGAAAAATCAGCTCCTTTGTGTGAGGGCTACATGGATGTCATAGCACTGCATCAGGCGGGCTTTGACAATGCGGTGGCGTCGCTTGGCACGGCGCTCACGAGCGGACATGCCTCACTATTAAAGAGATATACCAATGAAGTGTATCTGACATATGACAGTGATGGCGCCGGGGTAAAGGCAGCGCTGCGTGCGATTCCGATACTCAAGGAGGTAGGCATCACAACAAAGGTCATTAACATGCGGCCGTACAAGGACCCGGATGAGTTTATCAAGGCGCTTGGCGCACAGGAGTATGAGGAGCGTATCAAAAAGGCTGAAAACAGCTTTATGTTTCAGATACGGATCATGCAGGCAGGCTATGATATGGACGATCCCGAGTCAAAAACCGCATTTTATAATGAAATCGCAAAGAAGCTGCTTGGGTTTACCGAGGAGCTTGAGCGGACAAACTATACGCAGGCAGTGTCCAGAGAGTACAGCATACCATACGACGACTTAAGAAAGCTCGTAAACAGTATGGCAATGAAGGGCGGTATCGTAAAGCCCCAGACAAAGCTTAAAAGTGGAATCAATGAGAAAAATAAAAAGGAGGATGGCATGAAGCAGTCGCAGAAGCTTCTCCTCACATGGCTCATAGAGGATAATTCACTTTTTGACAGGATAAAGGGGCGTATCAGTGCAGATGACTTTACCGAAGAGCTGTACCACAAGGTGGCTAAGGAGGTTTTTTCACAGTACGAGACCACGCATACAGTAAATCCGGCCAGGATAGTAAGCATGTTTACCGATGAGGACGAACAGCGCGAGGTGGCAGGGCTTTTCAATGCCACAATCCATCAGGTGGAGGGCAAAAATGACAAGGCAACCGCACTCAGGGAAACCGTTGTCCGTATCAAGCAAAACAGCATAGACTACCGCTCAAAGCATCTGGCACCTACAGATATGGAGGGCATGATGAGGATTATTGAGGATAAGCGTGCACTCGAAGAATTGCAAAAAATACCAGAATAAAGAGGAAAATAAAATGGCAAAGAAAAAGGAACAAAAAGACATGGCACAGGAGCAGGAGCAGAGACTGAATTTCCAGCAGAAGCTTATTGAGATTCTTGAGCTTGGAAAAAAGAAAAAGAATATGCTCGAATATCAGGAAATTGCAGATTTTTTCAAGGACTTAAATCTGGATCCGGAGAAGTTTGAGATGGTAATTGATTATCTCGAGCAAAACGGCATAGACGTGCTTAAAATCAGCAATGATGATGACGTGGATGATGATATCATACTCGATGATGAGGACGAGGTAGAGGTTGAAAAGATTGATCTCTCAGTACCGGAGGGAGTCAGCGTCGAGGATCCTGTCCGTATGTATCTTAAGGAAATAGGTAAGGTACCTCTTCTCTCAGCAGATGAGGAGATTGAGCTCGCCCAGAATATGGAGGACGGAGCGGTAGCAACCGAGAAGATTAATGTACTAAAGGGCCGCCTTGATGGTGCATCGGAAGAGGAAAAGGCTGAGATAAAGGAAGAAATAAAGACACTGCAGAGGGATGTGGACAAGGGAGCAGATGCCAAAAAGCGTCTTGCAGAAGCAAACCTGCGTCTTGTTGTCAGCATCGCAAAGAGATATGTGGGAAGAGGAATGCTTTTCCTTGACCTGATTCAGGAGGGAAACTTAGGTCTTATCAAGGCAGTTGAGAAGTTCGACTACAAGAAGGGCTACAAATTCTCTACATATGCCACATGGTGGATTCGCCAGGCTATCACAAGAGCCATAGCTGATCAGGCTAGAACAATCCGTATTCCTGTGCATATGGTTGAGACAATCAACAAGCTCATCCGTGTGTCAAGACAGCTCCTTCAGGAGCTTGGCAGAGAGCCTTCACCGGAGGAAATTGCCAAGGAGATGAACATGCCGGTAGAGCGTGTGCGTGAGATACTCAAGATATCGCAGGAGCCTGTTTCACTTGAGACTCCAATCGGTGAGGAGGAGGATTCACATCTTGGTGATTTCATCAAGGATGATAATGTACCGGTTCCTGCTGATGCGGCAGCATTCACACTTCTTAAGGAGCAGCTTGAGGAGGTGCTTGGAACTCTTACAGAGAGAGAGCAGAAGGTACTCACACTTCGCTTTGGCTTAGAGGACGGCAGAGCCAGAACACTTGAAGAAGTAGGTAAGGAGTTCAACGTCACTCGTGAGCGTATCCGTCAGATTGAGGCAAAGGCGCTAAGAAAGCTTCGTCATCCAAGCAGAAGTAGAAAGCTTAAGGACTACTTAGAGTAAGATGATTAGGCTATCCAGAAGAATGAAGGCAGTGGCATCAATGGTCACGGCCGGCTACACGCTGTGTGATGTGGGAACCGACCATGGCTATGTGCCTATTGCCCTGGTGCAGAGTAATATAATACCGAAAGCAATTGCTGTTGATATAAATAAGGGACCGCTTGAGCGCGCCAATGAGCATATAAGGGCAAACGGTCTGACAGAGCAGATTACCACAAGGCTTTCCAATGGGCTTGAAGCGATACATGACGGAGAGGTTGACTCTATTGTCATAGCAGGAATGGGAGGAGAGCTTGTTATTCACATTTTAACCGCAGGGGAGACAGTGTGCAGGTCGGCAAAGGAGCTGATACTGCAGCCACAGTCGGAAGTGAGCAAAGTCCGTGAATATGTAAGGAACACAGGCTATAAGATAGTTGATGAGGATATGATTTTGGAGGACGGAAAATACTATCCGATGTTCAGATGTGTGCCGTGTGCGGACAATTCCGCATGGGACAATATGGACGAGACGACGGTTACTGTATGCGATTTGTACGGACCTGTACTTATCAAAAACGGTAATCCGGTGCTTAGGAAGTTCCTTGTCAGGGAACACCACAAGCTGGCTGCCATCATGCAGCAGCTAAGGACACAGGAGATGAGTGATTCCATCATGGACAGAATCGAGCAGATAAACGAGATGATGGCATACAATGAGGCAGCATATTCGACTATGGGGGCAATAAGAAATGCAGGAATATAGTGTGAAGGTGACCTTGCCGGATGGACAGGTCATGGCAGTGACAGCATCAGAAAGTGATACTTTAGAAGCCGTAGCAGACAGATTCAAGGATTATTATGAGGATGACATAATCCTTGGAATTGTAAACGGCAGGCTTCGTGAACTGAATAAGAAAATAAAAAGTGACTGTGAGCTTAGCTTCGTGACGACAGCTGACAGGGATGGCAGGCGTACATACAGAAGAAGTGTTGTGCTGCTTTTGCAGAGGGCTATATACGATGTATATGGCAGCATGACACAGCTTCATGTGATGCATTCGCTCGGAGAAGGCTATTATTGTCAGCTTGAGAAAGCAGTGGAGTGTGCAGCCAGCCAACAGGAAAAATATAATGAAGATACAGACTTACAAGGCAGCAGAGAAAACAGTGAGAAAAGCGTGACAGAGCATGATATCGACAGGATAGTATGTAGCATGTACTCATTTGTGGAAAAAGACCTCCCAATTACCAAGCACAGTGCAAAAACACAGTATGCGGAGCAGCTTTTCAAGGGAAAAGGGCTGCATGATAAGGAGAGGTTATTGCATTACAGGAGAAGCTCCAGAGTCAATCTCTATGAGCTGGATGGGGTGGTGGATTATTTCTACGGATTTATGGCACCCTCGACAGGCATGCTCAAATACTTTGATATAGTGCCGTATGAGAGTGGCTTTGTGCTTCTTTTTCCGGGTGCTCACAGCAGGAGCGTTGAGCCGCTTGTGACATCAAATAAGCTGTTTCACACGCTGGATGATTCCAGGGAATGGAGCAAGATGCTTGGAATTGGCACGATAGGCTCGCTAAATGATGCGATTGCAGCAGGCAGGGGACAGGAAATCATGCTGCTTCAGGAGGCACTTATGGAGCAGAAGATAGGAAATCTTGCAGCGCAGATTGCTTCGGATGACAAAAAGAAATTTGTCATGATAGCAGGTCCTTCATCATCAGGCAAGACATCGTTTGCCAACAGACTGTCAATCCAGCTTATCGCAAAGGGCAGAAAGCCACATCCGTTAAGTCTGGATGACTACTATGTGGACAGGGAGCTTTGCCCGAAGCATCCGGACGGAAGCTTTGATTTTGAGTGCCTTGAATCTATTGATGTGAAGCTGTTCAATGAGGATATGAACAGGCTTCTTAAAGGAGAGGCTGTTGATATGCCTTCCTTCAATTTCAAGACAGGAAAGAGAGAGTACCGCGGAAGAAAGCTGACGCTGGGAGCTGATGATATACTTGTCATAGAAGGAATCCACGGCCTAAATGACAGGCTTTCACAGCTTATCCCGCCTGAGCACAAGTTCAAAATCTATATCTCAGCGCTTACACAGCTCAATATTGACGAGCACAATCCTCTTTCCACCACAGATGAAAGACTTATACGCCGGATTGTGCGTGATGCGCGTACACGAGGTACCAATGCCATGGAGACTATCGCTATGTGGCCGTCTGTCAGAAAGGGTGAAAGGGAGAATATCTTTCCTTTCCAGGAACAGGCGGATGTGATGTTCAACTCTGCACTTGTGTATGAGCTTGCGGTACTCAAGGTGTATGCGGAGCCGTTGCTTTTTGGCATAGAAAGAGACTGCCCGGAGTATCTCGAGGCAAAGAGGCTGCTTAAGCTCTTAGACTACTTTCTTCCGATGCCGGCTGACGGCATACCAAACAATTCACTGCTTCGTGAGTTTGTAGGAGGAAGCTGCTTTAATGTATAAAACTAAAAAATCCCGCATTCCGGCTGTGTATAGAATACTGCTTGTGGCAATTGCAGTCATGGCTATTGGCGGTATTGCCGTAAATTGTTATGTGGGAAATTATTATCGTGCAGATTCAATTGCTGAGGCTGCAATCGATTCAGACAGAGAGGTTTCTGTTACCATAGAAAAGAAGGACAAGCGTATACAGGCCACCCAGTACGACTTAAAGCTTAAGAATTATACGATAACCTTTGCACCGCAGGATAAGGAAAAAGCCACAAAGGCATTGATTTTTTATCCGGGAGGCAGGGTGCAGTATACGGCGTATGCGCCGCTGATGCATGAGCTTGCAAAGAATAATTTCGTGTGCATACTTGTACATATGCCGGGCAACCTCGCAGTATTGGACCAGAATGCAGCAGACGGTATCATTGAAAAATACAAGGAAATATACCCATCCATACAGGAATGGTACATGGGAGGCCACTCCTTAGGCGGAGCCATGGCTGCAGAATATGTGTCAAAGCATGTTGATGAGTTTGACGGACTATATCTTTTTGCAGCATATTCTACCGCTGACCTGTCGGATTCAGATCTGAGGGTTTTTAGCGTGTACGGTTCAGAGGATGGTGTGCTTGATATGGACAAATACCGCAAATACCGCTCAAACCTGCCGGAGGATACATATGAGTATGTCATTGATGGCGGGTGCCATTCTTATTTTGGAAGCTATGGTCTGCAAAAGGGAGACGGTACACCTGATGTGGCTTTCGAGGAGCAGATAGAGATGACGGTAGACTTTATTACATACAACAGCAAATAATAATTACCGGTAGACTGCATCATATACAACAGCAAATGATAGTTACCGGGAAATAACAAAATGCAACTGAGATATCTCAGTTGCATTTTTAATGGTGCACCTTGCGGCGCACGTTACTAATAAGTTATTTTACGAAACGCCAATAGGCTTTAGATTATTAAAATACGCAGGACGATAAGCCGGGTTATGTCGTTGAGTGATCATCTATCTAGGACGCCTGTTGCCAGACGCCTCAAGCAACCTACCTAAAGCTGGCGGGCCACGTCAAAGCTTTGTTTCGGTCTTGCTTCGGATGGGGTTTACATGTGCCCTCCCTGTTACCAGTGAGGCGGTAGTCTCTTACACTGCCATTCCACCCTTACCACAAAAGTGGCGGTATATTTCTGTTGCACTGTCCTTAGAGTTTCCTCCACCGGCCGTTAACCGGCATCCTGCCCTATGAAGCCCGGACTTTCCTCACCTGCGGTCTTTCGACACCTGCAGCCGCGATCACCTGTCCTGCATATTTATTTAATATACCAAGCATTTTTCCAAAAATCAAGCCCTTTTACCAACTTTAATAAACGAAATATAAAATGTTTCTTAAAAGACGATAGGTCTATTGACGGTTTTTATCTTCAATATTATCTTAATAATGTAAAGAACGATTTAAAACCTCAAATTCATAGCGTGGACACTGTATGAGGTAAGAATTTGGCTATAATGAAAATATAGGGCGAGGCGGTAATATGAGAGAAAAATTTATCAGATTTATGAATGGAAGAAACGGGATGGACGAGCTTGCAAGGGCTGAGTCATGGGTAGTAATGATATTACTTTTGGTTTCAATATTTACAAGGTCGGCGATACTTGATATACTGGCTATAGGACTGATGATACATATGTATTTTCGTGTATTTTCGAGAGATGTAAACAAGCGCTATGCAGAGAATCAGAAGTTTTTAAATGCCAGGTATGAGTGGACCGTAAAGGCAGAGCGCAGGAAAAAGCGCTTTGCACAGAGGAAGCAGTACAAGTTCTTCAAGTGTCCTATGTGCAAGCAGGAGGTCAGGGTGCCAAGAGGACATGGCAAGATCTGTATTACCTGTCCGAAGTGCCGGGAGCAGTTCGTGAGACGCAGCTAGTACATCGAATAATAAGTAACCAGCCATATGACTTGCCTGATTTCCCATCTGCGGCGTTGTAGTCAATCGACGTAGCCACCGCTACGCCTCATTCCTCCGCCTTGCAGATGAAAATTCATTCTGCGTCATATAGCCAGAAACTTATTTTTCGATGTACTGGTATGTCAATATATATACCTGTACATAAGAGCATGGAGAAGAGAAATGTTTGGATATATAACTGTCAATAAGGACACATTGTCCGAGGAAAATAAAAAAATATATCAAAGCTATTATTGCGGGCTGTGCCAGACAATGAAGTCGCAGTATGGCAGGCGTGCACAGATGGCACTAAACTATGACATGACTTTTCTCATAGTGCTTCTGACAGGCTTGTATGAGCCGGATAGTGTGACGCGTGATGGATTTGTATGCAGCGTGCACCCTACGAAGAAGCGTACACTTCGCACCAATGAGATTACAGAGTATGCTGCAGCTATGAACATACTGCTTGCATACTACAATCTGATAGATGACTGGAAGGATGACAAGAGCCTGACGAAGAAGACATACGCAGAGATGCTGAAAAAGGACTTTGAGAAGGCAAAAAAAGGCTATCCGATACAGGCTAAGGCGATAGAAGACTACATTGCAAGGCTTGCAGAGTGCGAGAAGAGCAATGATACCAATATTGATGCAGTTGCGGGGCTGACAGGAGAGATGCTCGGCATACTTTTTGCGTGGAAGCAGGATGAGTGGCAGAAGGATCTGAAGGAATTTGGCTGCTATATGGGTAAATTTATTTATATAATGGATGCGTATGAGGATATTGGGGATGATGTGAAAAAAAAGTCATATAATCCACTTATACAGCTCATGCATTGCTGCAATAATGATCAGGAAAAATTTGACAAATCCTGTCGGCTTATGATGACATCTATGCTTTCAGAGGCAGCAAAAATATTTGAGAGGTTGCCAATTCTCTTACATGCGGATATAATCAGAAATGTTCTATACTCCGGTGTGTGGAGCAAGTATGAGTATATTCAGATGAAGAAAAGGAAGAAACATAAATGATAGATCCATATCAGGTGCTCGGTGTCAGCCGCAGTGCAAGTGACGATGAAATAAAAAAGGCCTACAGGAGCTTAAGCAGAAAATATCATCCTGATGCCAATATCAACAATCCTAACAAGGATCAGGCTGAGGAGAAGTTTAAGCAGGTGCAGCAGGCATATGACCAGATAATGAAGGAAAAGCAGTCCGGTGCTGCCGGAACCGGTGGATATGGCGGTGCGGGAAGCAGCAGCTCATACGGCGGCAGCTCCTATGGTGGAGCATATGGTGGTGGACCGGGAACGGGTGATCCATTTGGAGCAGGTGGACCGTTTGGTGGTTTCTATGGCCGCTATACCTACAATAATGCAGGCAGCAGTGCACAGGATGACAATCCAAAGGTGCGTGCAGCAGGCAATTTCATCAGCAACGGCTACTACAATGAGGCACTGAAGGTGCTTGAGGAGGTACCTTTTGCTGAGAGACGCGGAAGGTGGTACTACTACAGTGCTATCGCAAACCAAAAGCTCGGCAACACAGCGACAGCCATAGAACACATACAGCGAGCAGTGTCGCTTGAGCCAAACAACATGCAGTACCGCCAGTTTATGCAGATAATTGAAAATGGTGGCTCGTGGTATTCGGATATGGGAGACATATACGGACGCCCTAGTGGCAGGGGCAGCGAGTGCTGCAGCCTGCTAGCCACATTCCTTTGCTGGCAGCTGTTCTGCTGCTAGATGTCAAGCTTTTCTGATGTTACAGATGGAAATTCATGCAAGTTATTGGGCTGGTTATTTGCAGAACGATGGACTGGTATATTAATCTGTGAATTATTCTGAATAGTTACCTGAAAAATAAAATGCGGTCATGCGACCGCATTTTATTTATGGACATAAGTAACTATTCAGATCCACACATATATGAGCAAAATCAGCTGCGCAGCAACGGCTGTATTATTCCATAGAATCCGGAATACCATCATGATCCAAATCTGCCATGTCTGCTCCGTGCGCACCGATATCCACAGTGTTTAAGGTGCGTCTTTTAAGTCTTGCGGCCTCAGACTGCTTGAGCAGATAGCTCTTTATCTCGCGTGAGTGCTTTACGTGAACGAGCTTAAGCTCAGGGTTTGTGACGTCGCCTGTGTAGCAGACTATGGTGCCGAGCTTAAAAATGCGCTCCATCAGTGATGTGGTGAGCTTTACATCAGCTACTTTATACATGTAGCAGTCATCCTCTGTGGTGCTCAAGAGTCCGGACTCTACAGTGATAAAGGACGGTGTGACGGTATATTTTGTGAAAGTCCACGGCAGACCGAGAAACAGCAGTCTCTTTCTTTCCTTAAAGATTACGGCATCGTCATCATCGATTGCGCCGGCTGTGGTGTTTTTGATTTGTGATTCATTTACAGACATATTATTCTCCTTTTTGATGTTGAAATTGTCGTAATTGTATGAAAACTTCAATACAATTGCTAAACGTTCAGAACAGTTATATTCTGTCATATATTTTACAACAAAAAAGTGTAAAAGCCAACTTGAATATTGCGCTAAGTTATTATATGATAGAAAAAATGTAATAAAAATTGTTACGCGAAAAAGAATGGAGGCAAATTATGCGTCACTTAATGAGTCCGTTGGATTTTTCTGTAGAAGAGTTGGACAAGCTTCTGGATCTTGCAAATGATATAGAGGCTCATCCTGAGAAATATGCACACAAGTGCGATGGAAAGAAGCTTGCAACCTGTTTTTATGAGCCAAGCACGAGAACCAGGCTTAGCTTTGAGGCTGCCATGCTTAATTTGGGAGGCTCGGTGTTAGGTTTCCACAGTGCTGATTCGTCATCTGCGTCAAAGGGCGAGAGCGTTTCAGATACTATCAGGGTTATTTCCTGCTATGCGGATATCTGTGCCATGCGTCATCCTAAGGAGGGTGCACCGCTTGTGGCTTCAGAGAAATCGCGTATCCCTGTAATCAATGCAGGCGATGGAGGTCATCAGCATCCTACCCAGACACTTGCTGATCTCCTTACAATCCGTTCCATCAAGGGCAGATTGAATAATATCACAATCGGCTTTTGCGGAGATTTAAAGTTTGGACGTACAGTGCATTCACTGATCAATGCACTTATCAGATATGACAATGTGAAGATTGTGCTTATCTCGCCTGAGGAGCTTAAGGTGCCTGACTATGTGCGCGATGATGTGCTTCGTGCCAACAATATCGAGTTCAAGGAGGTAGAAAAGCTCGAGGATGCCATGGGAGAGCTTGATGTGCTCTACATGACACGTGTCCAGAAGGAGCGTTTCTTCAATGAGGAGGACTATGTGCGTCTGAAGGATTTCTACATTCTGACAAAGGAGAAGATGGAGCTTGCAAAGGATGATATGATTGTACTTCATCCGCTCCCACGTGTGAATGAGATTTCTGTTGATGTGGATGATGACCCGAGAGCATGCTATTTCAGGCAGGCACAGTATGCGGTTTACGTGCGTATGGCGCTTATTCTGACATTGCTTGGACTGGCTGAGGACTAAAGGAGGATAATATGCTGAATATTAGTGGAATACATGAGGGCTTTGTGCTCGATCATATCAAGGCAGGTATGAGTCTTCAGATTTACAGGGATTTAAAGCTTGACAAGCTCGACTGCACAGTTGCAATCATAAAGAATGCAAAGAGCAGCAAGATGGGCAAGAAGGATATCATCAAGGTAGAGTGTCCGATAGAGTCGTTAGACCTCGATATCCTTGGATTTATCGACCACAATATCACTGTAAATGTGATAAAGGGTGACAAGATTGTGGACAAGATGGAGCTTAAGCTGCCTCATCAGGTGAAAAATGTCATCAAGTGCAAAAACCCAAGATGCATCACTTCAATTGAGCAGGAGCTTGACCAGATTTTCGTACTTTCCGATGAGAAAAACGAAATCTACCGCTGCAAGTACTGTGAGGAGAAATACGAAGGAGTTAAATAGTATCAGTTATGTATGCCAACGTGATTGTGGATATATCCCACGAAAAACTGGATAAGACATTTCAGTACAGCATCCCGGATGAGCTTTTATGCGACATCCGTCCGGGTGTGTGCGTGGATATTCCATTTGGCAGCCGCACTATCACAGGCTATGTGATTGAGGTCACGGATAAGCCTGAGTACGACCCGGCAAGGACAAAGCCTCTTATCGGGATAAAGGCAGACTCTGTGGCTGTGGAGGCAAAGCTCATCGCACTTGCGGCATGGATACGGCGCAATTACGGCTCTACCATGAATCAGGCGCTTAAGACTGTTATACCTGTAAAGAAGCAGGCTAAGGAGCAGGTGAGCCGCAGTATTGCACTGAAAATAGACAAGGTAAAGGCAAGGGCGCAGCTTGCGCTTTGCGAGGCAAAAAAACAAAAGGCAAAGGCCAGGCTTTTTCGTGCGCTGATTGATGCTGATGAGGGGGCGCGTCTTGAGTATTCCTTTGTGACAGGCAAGCTGTCGGTGTCGGCTGCCACTATAAGAGCGCTTGAGCAGAGCGGCTTTATCGAGGTCATCACACAGAGCGGCTACAGAAATCCTGTGGAGCATATGAGTGTGGACACCTATGATAAGGTACTGAATGCTGCGCAGCAGAGTGTGGTTGATGCGATAGAAGGCGACATTGCAGCTGGCCTTAGAAATACTTATCTGATTAAGGGTGTCACCGGAAGCGGCAAGACAGAGGTGTACATGGAGCTTATCGCACACTGTATACAGTCCGGGCGTCAGGCGATTGTGCTGATTCCCGAGATTGCCCTCACTTACCAGACAGTGATGCGTTTTTTTGCCAGATTTGGGAACAGGGTTTCGATAATCAATTCAAGACTTTCAAATGGTGAGCGTTATGACCAGTTTGAGAGAGCTAAGAATGGTGATATTGACATCATGATTGGCCCGCGGTCGGCGCTGTTCACACCTTTTTCAAATTTAGGACTTATCATAATAGATGAAGAGCACGAGAATTCATACAAGAGCGAGTCGGTGCCGCGCTATCATGCCAGGGAGGTGGCGATAGAGTACGCGCGCATGTCCGATGCCATTGTGGTACTTGGCTCTGCAACACCGTCGGTGGATAGCTATTACAAGGCAAAGACAGGTGTTTACAGGCTTTTGGAGCTGGATAAGCGTGTGTGGATGACAGACCTCTTCCAAAGTGTGAGGTTGTCGATTTGAGGCAGGAGCTTCGTGAGGGAAACCGCTCGATTCTTTCCACCAGGCTTCAGGAGCTCATGGAGGAGAGGCTTCTAAATGGCCAGCAGACCATGCTTTTTTAAATAGAAGGGGCAAATCGGCATTTATGTCGTGCAGAGCGTGCGGTTTTGTGGTAAAATGTCCTCATTGCGATGTATCACTCAGTGAACATAGCGGCGGAGTGATGGTCTGTCACTACTGCGGCTACAGACAGCCGGTGCCTAAGGTGTGTCCGAGCTGTGGCTCGAAGTACATTAGCGGCTTTAAGGCCGGCACACAGAAGATAGAAGCGATGGTGGCAAAGCGTTTTCCACAGGCGCGTATACTGCGCATGGATTATGACACCACGAGGGCGAAGGATGCGTATGAGAAGATTTTGCAGGCATTTTCCAATCATGAGGCCGATATACTTATCGGTACGCAGATGATTGTAAAGGGGCATGATTTTTCAAATGTCACGCTGGTTGGTGTGCTGGCGGCGGATATGTCACTGCATGTGAATGATTTTCATGCGGCGGAGCGCACCTTTGCTCTGCTGACCCAGGCGGCAGGGCGCGCCGGCAGAGGAAAGCTGCCCGGCAATGTGGTTATCCAGACCTACGACCCTGACCACTATGCCATCCGGACTGCCAAAGAGCAGGATTATGAGGCTTTTTACGATAAGGAGATAGAGTACAGGAGGCTTATGAACTATCCACCTGTATGGAATATGCTTTTAGTCCATGTCACATCACCTGATGAGAGTGAGTGCAGCAGCATGGCACAGCAAGTGTACGATATAGCGTCGCAGATGATATCGCATACAGATGAAAATCAAAGCCCTGATGATAGGCATCTGATTCAGCTCATCGGTCCTGCGGATGCGACCATCGCCAAGGTAAATGACATATACCGCAAGGTGATTTACATGAAGACATCTGACTATGCGGCGCTCATTTTCCATAAAGGATGGCATAGAGCAGGCGGTGAAAGCTGATACGGCAATGAAAAATGCTAATATCTCATTTGATTTCAATCCGATGAGTGGATTTTGATAGATATAGAAGGAGGCAATTATGGCACTTAGAACTATTAGAGTGGAGGGAGATCCTGTACTTGGCAAGGTCTGCAGAGAGGTTACGGAGGTGACTCAAAGATAGTAACACTTATTGATGATATGCTTGAGACTATGTATGAGGCTAATGGTGTAGGACTTGCCGCACCACAGGTTGGCATATTAAAGAGGATCGTTGTTATCGATGTGGGCGAGGGTCCAATCGTGATGATTAATCCTGAAATTATCGAGTCTGACGGAGAGCAGACCGGCGATGAGGGCTGTCTTTCAGTACCGGGAAAGGCCGGACAGGTGACCCGCCCGAATTATGTAAAGGCTCGCTTCATGGGCGAGGATATGAATGAGTATGAGATAGAGGGAGAAGAGCTTTTGGCCAGATGTATCTGCCACGAGCTTGACCATCTCGACGGACATCTCTATGTGGAGAAGGTTGAGGGCGCACTTCACGATGTGACATATGAGGATACACAGGAGTAATCATTAGGATGACATTTGTTATCTGAGCTTGGAAAATATCTGGGAGGCAGTAAGATGAGAGTAATTTTCATGGGAACACCGGACTTTTCGGTGGGAACACTTGAGGCAATTATAGAGGCAGGGCACGAGGTGGCACTGGTTGTCACACAGCCCGACAAGCCCAAGGGCCGCGGCAAGACAATGCAGTATACACCGGTCAAGGAGTGTGCGCTTTCGCACGGTATTGAGGTATTCCAGCCGGTTAAAATAAGAGAGACTGCTAATATAGAGTATCTCAGAAAGTTTAATGCAGATATAATAATCGTGGTTGCTTTTGGACAGATTCTGTCAAAGAGTATTCTTGATATGCCTCGATACGGCTGTATCAATGTGCATGCTTCACTTTTGCCAAAGTACAGAGGTGCGGCTCCTATCCAGTGGGCTGTGATTAACGGTGACGAGTTTACAGGTGTCACTACCATGAGGATGGATGAGGGCGTCGATACCGGCGATATGATTGCAAAGAGTACAGTCAGACTCGCACCTGATGAGACCGGCGGCAGCCTGTTTGATAAGCTCTCAGCAGAGGGAGCAAAGCTGTGTGTGGAGACCATGAAGATGATAGAGGATGGCACTGCAGAGTATACTCCTCAAAACAGCGAGGAGGCCACACATACATCAATGATCAGTAAGGAGCTTGGCTTTATCGACTGGACAAAGCCGGCTGTTGAGATTGAGAGGCTTATAAGGGGGCTTAATCCATGGCCGAGCGCATACACCCACCTGAATGGTAAGACATTTAAGGTGTGGAGTGCAAAGGTGATTGACGGCAGCGATGATTATGAGCCGGGCTGTATTTATCATATCGGAAAAAATGATATGTATGTACAGACAGGAAAAGGAGCATTATCTTTAGTAGAGGTACAGCTCCAGGGCAAGAAGCGCATGGATACAGGCTCATTTTTGAGAGGCTGTCATGTGGAAGAGGGCTCATTTTTCACGTTATAGTTATTCATTATAAGTAACTAAAAACATAATTAAATGTGAGTCAATGTTCTCAAAGATACTCAAAATCCAGAGTATTCGTTTGTGCTAACGTCAAAGCAGTCGGAAACGTTGAGAAGTAGCCAGTGCAAGTTGAAACAGTCTTGCTAATTATAGGATAGAACCTTGATGGTAGCGTTTAGACAATGGTAGAAGCCTACGAAAACCAAGTAGCGAAACATAAAATATTAAGAAAGGAAAAGCTATTTAGATGAACCTATATCTAATCAATTTAAAGAATTTATAGGTATGTACCGATGGCTTAGTCGGGAATTTACGACTGTGGAGTGTACAAGAACTTGTGAGTAGCGTATTGTTTATAATCGCCAAAGCATACACATTGAAGCAGTAACTACAAATTGTGAGATTGTAGCGAATCATCTAGCATATACATTTGTATATGTTTTTAGTAGCAGAGATGATACATGGGATATTATTACTGGGATCCGACATATATACTCGTTGTGATAGGTGCAGTGATATGTATGATTGCATCGGCAAGAGTTAAAGGTACATTTAATAAATACTCACAGCTAAGAAGCATGTCAGGCATGAATGGTGCGCAGGTGGCTCAGAGAGTGCTTCAGGCGGCAGGCATATATGATGTGCAGGTGCGTCATGTGTCAGGTAGTCTGACGGACCACTACGATCCGCGCACCAAAACAGTGAATTTATCTGATCCTGTGTACAATGCCACATCGGTCGCAGCACTTGGCGTAGCAGCCCATGAGTGTGGACACGCTATACAGCATGCAAAAAGCTATGCACCTCTTTCAATCAGGAGTGCACTTGTGCCTATAGCTAATTTTGGCTCAATGCTTGCATGGCCGGTCATACTTATCGGCTTATTATTTAACACACGCTCGTCAGGCTTATTATTGATATAGGCATATTGCTGTTTTCGGCAGCAGTGCTTTTCCAGCTCGTGACATTGCCGGTAGAGTTTGATGCTTCAAGACGTGCGCTTGTCATGCTTCGTACACAGGGCATACTTGCAGATGACGAGCTTAGGTACACAAGAAGGGTGCTCAAGTCAGCGGCACTTACCTATGTAGCCAGTGCGGCGGCTGCTATTTTACAGCTCCTTCGTATAATACTTATCACAAACGGACGCAGACGGGACGACTGATATTGTTTTAGCTGCTGTTTGCCTGTGATTTTACAGGGTGGCAGTTCAAATTGGATATATTAGTTAGAAAATTAAATGTATATGTAACTATTCGGAAACATCATCATGATAAATAATCATAGTAAAAATAATCATAATAATAAAAATAGCCAAATAAACAAAAATAATATACCGGGCAGACCGGCAAAATCAAACGTGGCAGCGCATAATGAGCACTCTGTAGATACGCGTGAGCTTGCCCTTGAGATGCTTATTGAGATTAATGAGCGTGGAGCATTTTCACATATCGTGCTTCGCAGTGTGCTTGACAAGTATCAGTATCTGTCAAAGCAGGACAGAGCCTTTATGACGAGGCTTGTTGACGGCACTATCGAGTATATGCTGCAGCTCGACTACATCATAGACTCTTTTTCAAAGACAAAGGTAAGGAAGATGAAGCCCTTCATCAGAAACCTTCTTCGCATGAGCGTCTACCAGATAAAGTACATGGACGCGGTGCCGGATTCAGCTGTATGCAATGAGGCGGTGAAGCTTGCAAAGAGGCATAAGTTTGCACAACTTTCGGGCTTTGTAAACGGTGTACTCAGAAATATTGCAAGAAATATAGATTCAGTACAGTTTGATACATTAAGCATCCGATACTCCATGCCACAGTGGATAGTGGACAGATTTGTTGCGGCATACGGAGAGAAGAAGGCAGAGGAGATTTTCAAGGCCTTTCACAGTAAGAGCACCATAAGCATCAGGACAAACCTGACCAGGTGTACTCCGGATGAGCTTCGTGTAATGCTTGAGGCAGAGGGTGTGACGGTCACAGCGGTTGATGAACTTAATTATGCGTTTGTTATATCTGGATTTGATTATTTGAATGGCTTGCAGAGCTTCAGAGACGGACTTTTCTATGTGCAGGATATCAGCTCCATGCTTGTTGCACAGACGGCTGCTCCAAAGAAGGGCGACTATGTGATAGATGTATGCGCAGCACCGGGTGGCAAGAGCACCCATATAGCTGAGCTTTTGCAGGGAAGCGGCCATGTGCTCGCACGTGACCTGACCGATAACAAGGTCGGTATGATTGAGGAAAATATAGAAAGGCATGGCCTTAACAATATGTCGGCAGAGGTGTGGGATGCCACAGTATTTGATGCTGATTCGGCGGGAAAGGCAGATATACTCATTTGTGATCTGCCGTGCTCAGGGCTTGGAGTGCTCGGCAGAAAGAAGGATATCCGCTACAAGATGACGCCTGAGTCTGTAGATGAGCTTGCCGCTCTTCAAAGACAGATACTTGATACCGTGCATACATACGTGAAGCCAAACGGAGTGCTCGTGTACAGTACATGTACGATAGATGAGGCTGAGAATGAGGACAATGTGAGGTGGTTTATTGAAAAGCATCCGGAGTTTGAGCTGGATAAGAGCTTTGCTGAAGGCACCGGAATGAAACAGATACTGCCCGGTGAGCATGGAAGTGACGGATTCTTTATTGCAAGATTTATAAAAAGCAAATTATGATATTAAAATAAATCATGAATTAATAAATATAAATTGGTTTAAAAATAATAGTTAAATGCAGACTTAATAAAAATGATATGGAACAGATAAAAGAACAACTAACTGACATCAAATCAATGAATATGGACGAGCTCACAGAGTTTATCATATCGCTCGGAGAAAAGAAATTCCGTGCGAAGCAGATATATGAGTGGATTCATGTGAAGCATGTGGACAGCTTTGATGAGATGACCAATATTTCAAAAAAGTTCATACAGGTATTAAAGGACAATGCAATACTCATCTCGCTAAAAAAAGAGGAGGTGCAGGTGTCAAAGCTCGATGGCACGAGAAAATATCTCTTTGCACTCGACGATGGCAACGTCATAGAAAGTGTGCTTATGAAGTACAAGCATGGAAACTCTGTATGCATATCTTCGCAGGTTGGCTGCAGGATGGGGTGCAGATTCTGTGCATCCACTCTTGATGGTCTCGTCAGGGGGCTTAGGCCGTCTGAGATGATTGACCAGATTTATCAGATAGGCAAGGACATAGGAGAGCGCATCTCAAATGTAGTTGTCATGGGGACAGGTGAGCCGCTTGACAATTACGACAATCTGCTGCGCTTTATAGAGCTTCTCACTGATGAAAACGGAATCAATATCAGCCAGCGCAATCTGACAGTTTCCACATGTGGTCTCGTACCGCGCATGAGACAGCTTGCAGATGAAAAGCTTTCTATCACGCTGGCGCTTTCACTGCATGCCTCCAACCAGGAAAAGAGAAAAGCTCTCATGCCGGTTGCAAACAGCTATGATATACATGATGTGGTCGATGCATGCAAATATTATTTTGCACAGACCGGCCGCAGAGTCACCTTTGAGTATAGCCTGGTAGGCGGAGTGAACGATACAGCCGAGGATGCAGCAGAGCTTTCGGCACTCGTACATGGCATGAACTGCCATATAAATCTGATTCCGGTAAACCCGATAAAGGAGCGCGACTACGTGCAGTCCAACAAGGGTGTTATAGAGGCTTTTAAAAATAGGCTTGAAAAAAACGGAATTAATGTTACTATTAGAAGGGAAATGGGCAGAGATATAGACGGTGCCTGTGGACAGCTTCGCAAGAAGCATATAGATAAAGAGAGAGGAATAAACTAGATGAAGACGTTTTCCATTACGGATGCAGGTGCTATTCGTGAGATGAATCAGGATTTTTATTTCTCGTCTGACACTGCAGTAGGAAATCTTCCGAATCTTTTCATCGTAGCAGATGGAATGGGAGGACACAAAGCCGGTGACTATGCTTCCAGATACACTATAGAGCGTGTGGTTGCATCGGTGTCGAGAAATGCCGGGGATGAACCGGTATCCATCATCAAAGAGGCTATCAACAAGGCAAATGAGCTTTTGGTGGCTGAGTCTCGTGAGGATGAAGCTAAGCGTGGAATGGGTACCACCTTAGTCATAGGAACTATTATAGGAAACAAGCTTTTTGTGGCCAATATAGGTGACAGCAGGCTTTATATTGTAGGTGGCACAGAGCAGATCAGACAAATTACCAGGGATCATTCACTGGTTGATGAGATGGTCAGGATGGGTGAGATAAATGCCGATGAGGCGAGAGTTCATCCGGACAAGAATATCATCACGAGAGCTGTCGGGGCAGCAGATCATGTGGAGGCAGATTTCTTTGAGGTCGAGCTATGTGAGGACGACAGGATTCTTCTGTGTACAGACGGACTTACCAATATGGTGAGAGATGAAGAAATATGCGATACTATTAGGCAAAATGATAATATCGAGACAGCAGCGTCACAGCTTGTCGCCATGGCCAATGCAAACGGTGGCCCGCGATAATATCACTGTAATGATTATTAAACCATTTTAAGACGAGGTAATAACAGATGTTAGAGATAGGAAGTTTTTTATCGGATCGATATGAGATCCTAAGCAAGGTTGGCGCAGGCGGCATGTCCGATGTATACAAGGCAAAAGACCATATACTGAGCCGTTTTGTAGCTATAAAGGTTTTAAAGCAGGAGTTTTCGGAGGATAGTTCATTTGTGACCAAGTTCCGTGCTGAGGCACAGTCAGCAGCAGGACTTGAGCATCCGAATATCGTAAATATCTATGATGTAGGCAGCGAGAATGGTCTGTACTACATTGTCATGGAGTATGTCGAGGGCATCACACTTAAGACTTATATCGAGAAAAAGGGCCAGCTGTCATTCAAGGAGTCTGCAAGTATTGCAATCCAGGTGGCAAGGGGCATAGAGGCCGCTCACAATAAAAATATCATCCACCGTGATATCAAGCCGCAGAATATCATTATTTCTACAGATGGCAAGGTAAAGGTGACAGACTTTGGAATTGCAAAGGCTACATCTTCAAATACAATAAGCTCAGATGTGATGGGCTCAGTACACTATGCATCTCCGGAGCAGGCAAGAAACGGCTTCGTCGATGGCAGAAGTGATATTTACTCACTGGGAATCGTGATGTTTGAGATGGTTACAGGTCGTGTGCCGTTTGACGGTGATACCACAGTGGCAGTTGCACTGCAGCACTTACAGGAGGAGATTGCAAGGCCAAAGCATCTACGCACCGGATCTGCCAATCAGCTTTGAGAAAATCATCTTAAAGTGTACACAAAAAAAGACACCGGACCGCAGATACCAGACTATTGAGGAGCTTCTCACAGACATAAGGCGATCTCTTGCGCATCCTGATGAGGATTTCGTCACAATAGCACCACTCATTGACGGTGGCAAGACCAAGGTTATAAGCCCGGAGGAGCTTGACAAGATAAAAGAGGGCAGAGGTGTCGCAGAGGACTTAAACGATGATGATACCGATGCAGATAATGATGATGAGTATGCTGACGATGAAGACGATGATGATGAATATGATGAGTCACTCTTAGACGACGATGATGACGACGAAGACGATGACGATGATGATGACGGCAAGCTTTTAAATCCAAAGATGGATAAAGCAATCACAATCATGGGTATAGTAACAGCCGTAATTATTGTAATAGTTATCATATATCTTGCACTTTCAGTGGCAGGAGTGTTTAAGTTTGGCGGCAAAAAGAACTCAGAGTCACAGCAGACAGAGTCACAGACACAGACCGAGTCTGAATCAGAGTCAGAGACACAGACTGAGACAGAGGGCCAGATGATTGACATCAGAGGCATGTCAGTGGAGGATGCTCAGAAGGCAGTAGACCGCTTAAAGCTTGACCTCACAGTATTTGCATTTGAGACAAAGCAGTCAGATGAAAAGGACGGCACAATCCTTGAGCAGGATGTCAAGGGCGGAGATACAGTAAAGCGTGGTTCACAGATTAATGTAGTTATCGCAGGAAAAGGTGATAGTACATCAGAGATGGTCAAGATACCAAGTGTAATCGGAAAGACCAAGAGCTCAGCAAAGAGTACACTCGAATCAGCAGGCTTTAGTGTCACCTTCGAGTATGGAGATTACAATGACAGTGTAGCAGCAGATGTAGTAACAGCACAGTCACCATCAGCAAAGAAACAGGCCGCAAAGGGCAGCACAGTAACAGTCACCCTCTCACCGGGCCAGAAGCCAATCACCGTGCCAAACGTAGTAGGTGCCTCACAGTCACATGCAGAAAGCGCCCTCGCAGGAGCAGGTCTCAAGTACACCTATGCCGACTCCCAGTACAGCGACACAGTACCCGCCGGCAACGTAATCAGCCAGACCAAATCCGGTGAAACCGTAGCCGCGGGCACCACAATCACACTTACACTCAGTAAGGGTAAGCAGGAGATATCGACTAACGTAAGTAAAGGAATTAGTTATAGTGGAGAGGGAACTGTAGTAAAAGCAGAGTATAAGCTTGTAGGTAAAAGTGGAACTGTATACGATAAGGGTTCATATGAAAATACGTCATCATTTACAGTTTCCGGAACAATGAAAGAAGCTACAGGAAGTATTGTGGTTACTTGGACAGTTCAGACAGGGGAAACAGATGAAGCAGGAAATCCTGCAACTGTCACACTTGATCCAGTAACGTATAGCGTGCCATAAGCATAAGAGACGCTAAATAATTATTATAAACCAGAATAGCAAAAAAGAGGTAGATATTGCCATTGCGTGGGGTACAAGGAAAACGAGCAGTAGCGTAGCTACGTCAAGTTTTCCACATAGCAATAGTATTTGTATACACACTCTATAGCAACCACCGGATAGCACCCACAAAGTGGGTGCTATCCGCACCCCACTACCGCATCAACCCGCGGACGAAAACCTGAACTCGCGGAGAGAAACTAAGGAAGCGGGGCAGGCATGTGTTCCGAGGAAAAAATATGAATTGCCCCGGGGTGCCATAAACCTATCGAGGAAAGAACAGGGCAGAGCAAGCCATAGTCTGTCTGTAGGAGAGCCCGGGGCTGGCTTCATATTTTTTAAGAGGAATATATGCCTGCCACCGCCACCCACATAACCTCAAAGCGCGGCATGCATCCCCGCCGAAAGCGTGACTCCTGCAAATACAAAAGTACACAAGGAAAACCATGACAGGAAAAATTATTAAAGGAATTGCCGGCTTCTACTACGTCTACGTAGAAGAAACCAAAGAAGCAAAAGAAACTGCCACAGGCGGCACTCTCTACGAGTGCAAAGCAAAAGGCACCTTCAGAAAACAAAAGATAAAGCCACTGGTAGGCGATACAGTCGATATAGCAGTCCTCGACGAGGAAAAGCACATAGGCAATGTCGAGCGTATACTGCCACGGAAAAACGAACTTATCAGGCCGGCTGTGTCCAATATAGACATGGCCCTGGTTATTTTTGCATCCGCAAAGCCGGATCCCAATTTCAACCTGCTTGATAGGTTTTTGTGTATGATGGAGTACCAGCATGTGCCGGTCACCATATGCTTCAACAAAAAGGATCTAATCACGCCCCAAAAGCAGCAGGAGCTTAAAAGCATATACGAGCCGGCAGGCTACAGAGTGATGTTTACCAGCACGAAAACCGGCGAGGGTATAGATGAGATAAAGCACGTTTTAGAGGGAAGGACAACCACGGTTGCAGGCCCCTCAGGTGTTGGCAAGTCATCTATCATCAACTGTCTGCAGGATGATGTGCAGATGGAGACAGGGCACATAAGTGAGAAAATAGAGCGCGGAAAGCACACGACCAGACATTCTGAGATTATTCCGATAAAGGATGGCACGTATATCATGGATACACCGGGCTTTAGCTCGATGGATGTGCCGGGCTTTGAAAAGGAGGATCTGTGGACCTGTTATCCGGAGTTTGTAGAATATGAGCCGTATTGCAGGTTTCAGGGCTGCAGTCATATAAATGAGCCGGACTGCGGTGTCAAGGAGGCTCTTTCAGAAGGGAAAATATCGCAGGTGCGGTATGATAACTATAAGCTTCTGTATGAGGAGCTGAAAAACAGACAAAAGTATTAATTTAAAGCATAATCAAACGGAGGAAAACATGAACTGCTTATCACCATCAATTTTATCAGCGGATTATTCAATACTTGGAGAGCAGCTTAAGCAGCTTGACGAGGCCGGAGCACAGTATGTGCATATAGATGTTATGGACGGCAGCTTCGTTCCAAGCATATCAATAGGACTGCCGGTCATAAAGACAATCAGAAAGTGCACAGAGCGCATGTTTGATGTGCATCTGATGATAGATGAGCCGGTCAGATACATAGATGATTTTGCGGCGGCAGGCGCTGACATCATCACAGTCCATGCGGAGGCATGCAAGCATCTTGACAGAACAATCGAGGCAATAAAGGAAAAGGGCATACTGGCAGGTGTAGCATTAAATCCGGCTACTCCGCTTTCTGCTATAGAGTATGTGCTCCCTAAGGTGGATATGGTGCTTATCATGACGGTAAATCCGGGCTTTGGAGGACAAAAGCTTATTCCGTACACTGTAGACAAGGTGCGCGACCTAAAGGCGCTTCTTGAGAAAACCGCAAACAAGGCTGATATAGAGGTGGACGGTGGTGTCAATCTGGAGAATGTTGAGACACTGCTTGCGGCAGGAGCCAATATCATTGTTGCGGGAAGTGCGGTGTTTAGCGGAGATATAGAAGAAAATGTAAAGGGTTTTCTGAATATCATGATGTAACAGATGCAGGTTAAAACGGAAATGCTTCCGGGGCTTAAGCAAATGTGGATATGTTATTAAGGAGAGGGTGGATAAAATGCGGTATTTGATTGTATGTGGTGGAAAAATAGATAAGGAATTTGGCTTAAACGAGATAAAGACTGACGGAATAGATGCTATCATTGCGGCTGACAGCGGAATGGATTTTCTGTACGAAAACGGTGTCACACCTGATATAATTGTAGGTGATTTCGATTCGACTACGACAAATGCATTGGAGTATTTTGAGAGAAAGGGACAGACTGAGATACGCAGGCTCAATCCCATAAAGGATGATACCGATACAGAGTATGCCATAAGACTGGCAATAAGCGAGGGAGCACGAAGCATAGTGCTGCTTGGAGCAACAGGCAGCAGAATAGACCATGTGCTTGGAAATATTTCACTTTTGGGAATAGGCCTGGAAAGTGGAACTGATATCAGCATTATCGATACAAACAACCGCATAAGGATGGCAGATAAGCCGGTAACCATTGAAAAATCAGCACAGTATGGCAGGTTTGTATCTCTTATAGCACTGACAGACGACAATGAGGTAAGCCTTAAGGGCTTTAAGTATCCTGTTACTGATTATTCCTTTGACAGGTTTACATCGCTTGGCATATCCAATGAAATAGTCGATGATCATGCACTGATTGATATCCATAGAGGAAAATTTATCATTATTGAGTCAAAAGATTGACTTTTTAGGAGTTTTGGTCTACTATGGTTTTAGGATTATTTCGGAAAAGCCTGATTACAGGAGGATTGATATACACTGTGTCGGCTTTGGAACATGATGGGGTAATTAGATGATAGAGAAGTATTATAGCGGGGTAATCGAGCAGATTTACAATCGCATAGGAAAAGAGACTCGAAATATCGTAATGGCGAATTATAGCAATGATTTTTCGATTGAAAATCTTGAGGTTATAAGACGTTATCAAAGCAATGAGGATAACGTCTTTTTTGCATACAGTGAGTTCTCTTACAATACGCTGGTCGGAGCTTATGAGCCATTTTTGGACATCATATGCAATATGCACAGGCGCTTTATAGGCGGAAGCTTTGATGATTTCCAGAAGGAGTGCGGTGTGTACTATCTGCACAGACAGGTGTTAAACAGCTATTATGAGACAGGTGAGTGCTTCAGAGAGGAGACAGTGCTGTTAAATGAGGTGGCATATGAGCAGAGACGCATGACGATGGCCATAGCTGACATGCTCAAGAAGCTTTCTGAGGTGAAGCCTTTGATGATTGTGATAAACAGATTCCAGATGGCGTCTAAGAGTTCAATTGAGACCATCAAGTATCTGATTGACAATCCATGCGCCAATATCGGTATCGTGTTAGGTGTCAATGCCATAGTCAAGGGTACTGACAGTACTGTTGAGGTGTGGGATCGTATAGTTGAGTCGCTTGAGGACAGGAGCGCCATATACTATATAGGCAGTGCCGGACCGCTTAAAAATAACGTAAAAACTACAAATGATGATGAGCTGTATATCACTATGAACTTTGAGCAGAGCATCCAGGAAGCATCAAATATCATGGAGTTTCTGGATTTTGAGCAGGCAAGGAGAGGCTGCCGCATTATAGAGCATAAGCTTAAGTTTGAGGATGCATGGATTGATGAGAAAAGCCTGCGCCGCTTTTATATGGTCTATGCAAGGACGTCTGTTTTACTTGGAGAGATGTCCAAAGCGATTGAGCTCACGAATGAATACAAGGCGCTGATACCGGAAAATGACAGTGAGCATTATCTTTCGCTGTATTATTTCATGAAGGGCACCTGCTATATGTATCAGGGCAAGCTTGAGAAGGCCGGAAACAGTGCAAAGAGTGCCTATGACTATGCAGTTTTGGCAGAGGATGACACACTGATATTTAAGGCAGAGCTTTTGTCAGTCATGATAAAGATGTCAGGCTGGTACAATATATTCTTCTGTGTACAGGATATACCTGTCAGTGATGAAATTATAGAAAAGCTCATAAAGCACGGCTACAGGAATCATTTGGCACATATATATATTTACGCATACGACAATAGCCGGGATGTGGTGAAGCAGTCCTTTTATGATGAATCATTACTAAAGCATTTTACGAAGGGGCTTGAGCTTGCGAAGGAGATAGGAAATGAGCAGCTTGTGTATGATGCATATCAGAAGACTATTATGCTTGCCAGCACAAGCGGTCTCAATGAGATAGCCTTTTTATATGTTATCCGTACATACGAGTTCATGAAGGGGCACGGCAATATATATGTTGCGAGAGTGCTTACGTCTATAGGCTACAATTTAAGTGCCATGGGTAAAAATGAGCTGGTTGACAATTATTACAATGCTGCAATCAATATGTTATATTACCTGAAGATGCCGGAGGATATAGCTGAGGTGTATTATAACAAGTCTCTTAACTATATCATGCAGGGCAATTATAAGGAGGCTGTCCATGCACTTTTAGTTGCCATGAAGACTATTATAAAGCTTCATCTAAACAGCTTAAGAGTGTGCAACACGAGTAAGGTATATGCGCTTCTTGCGCTTGCATCTATATTTTCGGGTGACAGATTCAGCTGTGAGCGCTATCTGCTCAGCTGCAAGCAGTTTCTTAATTATGTCATCTACAGAGTAATTGACACCACAAGAACTGAGGCAGTCCATGACTATTCCAGATGCGATGATGAGATGTTCCTTTACTCCTTTGCATCAGCCATGCTCTTGTGGCAAGATGGTGAAAAGGAAGAAGCCTTTTTACGTTTTGAGGATGCGGAGAGATATCTCGTTAATGCGGAGGGAAACGAATTTTTTGCATATTCGATATACAGGGAAAGCAGGATGAAGCTGTTTGAGCTGCTCGGCAAAAATGAGCTTATAGAGCATGAGAGAATACTTTTAGAGGCACACAATAAAAGGATGCATGAAATAGCAGAGGCAGCTCCGCTTGACATGTTAAAAAATATCAACCTAGAGTCACTGAGTGATGGCCATATCAATGAGCGGCAGATTAATATGCTTGTAAAGCAGCATGGGCTCGAAAAGGATTATCAGGGCTCAAAGCGTCAGATGGAGTTTATTTCCATATGGCAGACCATTATCGATGTCAATGACCAGAAGAAGGACACCATGATTGAAAATGCCATGAGCAATTTCATCAATCATTTCAGTCTTGACTGTGCGCTGATCATAGATCTGCACGCGAAGGAGCCACAGGTGCTTTATAATGATACGGGCTGTGATATGACAGATGAGGTTATAAAGGGCATATGTGATATCATGATAGACTATCCGGAGGGCATTGCCACATCAAAGATTGCAGAGGGCTTCTACGAGTATGATGTCATCTCGTATTTCGGCGTGGATGATGTATGCTCATTTGTCGCAGTGCCTTTTATCAAGAATGATGCACTTTCAAGTGTACTCATAGCATATGTGCGCATGAAGGACAACTGGCATGGCTCAATCGAGCGATACATGCTCAATGAGGATGATCTGAGCATTTTCAAGCTGTTATTCAGAGAGCTTGAGTATTCCATTGCCCGTATTGAGGCAAATGAGAAGACCAATGAGATGAACAAGAGGCTGAAGCAGGCAGCTGTCACTGACATGCTTACCGGTATCTATAACAGAGCAGGTATGTATCAGGAGATTGAAAAGCTTGAAAAGCGCATAAGTGTTACATCCGGTGGAATGGATGTGGGGCTTATGTTTATTGACCTGGACAACTTCAAGCATTATAATGATACGTATGGTCATGATGTGGGAGATTTGATACTTAAGGAGATGGCCTTTGTGTTCAGGGAAGTAGCTAAGGACAGAGGCTTTGTGAGCAGATATGGCGGTGATGAGTTCATCATAGTCATTGAGTCATGCGCCAGATACGAGCTTGAGAATATTGCAAAGGATATCTATGCGAGGATTGCAGAGGCGGATGGCTTCAGCAGCCAGATAAAGAAATATCTCAACCATGACGTTGAGTTTAATGAGGAGAAGAATATCACCTGCTCCATCGGCATTTCATATGAGAGAAATGTTACCAGTGAGAGTCAGATTACCGAGCTCATTAAAAAGGCGGACGATCTGATGTATACAGTAAAGACAGGCGAGAAAGGACACTATGCATTCTTTTAAATCAGATGAATTTAAGATAAGAGTACTGACAAAGGATGATGCGGAGGAGTACAATGCACTGCTTCGTTATGCTTTTCAGGTGACAGAGGCAGACCTTGCCGAGACAGGCTGGAAGGATGACGAAATCAAGCAGTCGAAGTTTCCGGTGCTTGAGAGAGCTGATGTGCTCGGCTGCTTCAATATCATTGACAAAAGAGAAGAGCTTGTGGCTCAGTTTGCGGTATATCCGCTCGATATGAATATATACGGCGAGCGCTACGAGGTGGGCTTTGTCACAAGTGTTTGCACGTATCCTGAGTATACCGGTCATGGCCTCATGAAAAAGCTCATGAGAAAGAGTCTTACGAGAATGCGCGACAGCAACAAGTCGTTTGCTCTTTTGTACCCATACTCCATACCTCTTTACAGAGGGCTTGGCTGGGAGATTATCTCAAACAAGATGACATATGTGATAAAGGACAGACAGATTCCCACAAAGCTTAAGGAGCCGGGCTATGTGCGCCGTGTGCAGTGGGATGACGAGCAGTTTAAGAAGCTTCATACTCACTTTGCCGCAAAGACGCATGGCTGTCTGTACAGAAACAATCTGGCTTGGGAGGAGTACTTCCGCTGGGATGAGGATGATACGATGGTCGCCATCTACTACAACGAGGATGATGAACCGTGCGGCTATATGGTATATCTTATCAGCTCCGATGTCATGCACATCAAGGAGCTCATCTACTTAAACCGTGAGGCGCAGCTTGGCCTGTGGGAATACATTCATGCGCATGATTCCATGATAGATGAGGTCAGAGGCAACAACTATTACAGCGAGCCCATCGCTTTTGAGCTCGATGACAGTGATATAAAGGAGACAATAAGACCATACGCCATGGGCAGAATCATCGACGTGGCGCAGTTTATATCACAGTATAACTGTGACCCGGATGGCCCGGGCGGCTGTTTTAGCTTTGAGATAGCAGATGAACTTCTTCCGTGGAACAATGGCACATTTGTCATTGATTTTGAGAAAGGGCACTGTGCTCTCACCGACAAAAATCCACAGTATCACCTAAGCATGTCTATTGGCACGTTTACCACACTGCTTTTAGGCTACAAGAGTGCTGAGAAGCTTTTGCAGATGGGTAAAATACAAACTACGTATGATGCTGTTGCAAAGCTTGACGATATTTTATATCATGAGATACCATATGTATCTGACTACATATAATGATTAGATACAAATCTGAATAACTACAAAGATTAATCATAAATGAGGGGCAAAATACCTTATGACCCTCATATCATTTTTATAATAAAGGAAAATAATATGTCAAATTATGTGATTAGCTGCTGTTCAACAGCAGATCTTACCAAAGAGCATATGCTTGATAGGAATATTAAGTACGCGTGCTTTCACTATGAGCTTGACGGTAAAGAGTATATGGATGATTTAGGACAGTCCATGCCACTGCCGGATTTCTACAAGGCAATGGAGGAAGGTGCCATGACAAAGACCTCGCAGATCAATCAGGAGGAGTACATGGAGTACTTCAGGCAGTTTCTGGATGAGGGATATGATGTGCTTCACTGTACACTAAGCTCAGGTATATCAGGTACAGTCAACTCGGCAAGGCTTGCAAAGGAGGCTATCGAGGAGGAATACCCTGACAGAAAGATATATGTGATTGATTCGCTGGCAGCATCGTCAGGCTTTGGTCTTTTGATGGATAAGCTCGCTGACCTTAGGGATAGCGGCATGGATATTGATACACTGGCTGATTGGACCATGGAGCACAGACTTGAGGTGAATCACTGGTTCTTCTCATCAGACCTTACATTTTTTATCAGGGGCGGGCGTATCTCAAAGACCGCGGGATTCGTGGGAAATGTGCTTAATATCTGTCCTTTCATGAATGTGAGCAATGAGGGAAAGCTTATTGTGCGTGAGAAAATCCGCACCAAAAAGAAGGCAATAAAGGAGATGCTTGTGAAGATGCAGGCACTCTGCAAGGATGGTGCCGATTATTCGGATAAGGTCTATATATCAAATTCTGCATGCTATGAGGATGCTAAAGCCGTAGCTGATCTGATTGAGGCTGCCTTCCCTAAGATGAAGGGCAAAGTAGAGATAAATGATATCGGTACGACTATAGGAAGCCACACCGGTCCGGGAACAGTTGCATTGTTTTTCTGGGGTAATAAGAGAGAGGATTAGCCGGATATTTTAGCATAAATATCTGATTAGAATAATCAAAATCAATAAAGTTGATTATATTTTTATAAAAAATTAAATTACATCAACCAAAGTGATTAAATATAATCATTCCAATAACTGCGCTTATGTGTTACAATTATATCAGTTCAAACGAAAAGAGGTTTTAAGATGAAAGGATATGAAAAATACGAGCGCAGTTATTTTCTGCCTCCTGAATGTACTTATGACTGGGTTAAGAAGGATTATATAGATAAAGCACCACTGTGGTGTTCGGTTGATTTACGTGATGGCAATCAGGCTCTGATCGAGCCGATGAGTCTTGAGGAGAAGCTTGACTTCTTTAAGATGCTTGTAGATATAGGCTTTAAGGAAATCGAGGTAGGTTTCCCGGCAGCCTCTGAGACAGAGTTCAATTTCACGAGAGCTCTTATTGAGAGGGATATGATTCCTGATGATGTCACTATACATGTGCTGACACAGGCCAGAGAGCATATCATCAAGAAGACCTTCAAGGCACTTGAGGGAGCACCGAGAGCAGTTGTACATCTGTACAATTCCACATCTGTTGCACAGCGTGAGCAGGTGTTTAAGAAGTCAAAGGAAGAGATAAAGCAGCTTGCAGTTGACGGAGCTATTTTACTGAGAGACCTTGCAGCAGAGACTGACGGTAATTTCCGTTTCCAGTATTCACCGGAGAGCTTTTCGGGCACTGAGGTGGATTATGCGGTTGATGTGTGCAACGCTGTGCTTGATGTATGGCAGCCAAAGGCTGATAATAAGGCCATCATCAATATCCCTACCACAGTAGAGAATGCTATGCCACATGTTTTTGCCACACAGATAGAGTATATCAACAAGCACCTCAAGTACAGGGACGGAGTAGTGCTTTGCTTACATCCTCATAATGACAGAGGCTGCGGTGTTGCCACATCAGAGCTTGGTGTGCTTGCAGGAGCTGAGGAGATAGAGGGTACGCTGTTTGGAAACGGGGAGAGAACAGGAAATGTAGATATCGTGACACTTGCCATGAATCTTTACTCACACGGAGTGGATCCACAGCTTGATTTTTCAAATCTGCCAGAGATCAGGGAGAAGTATGAGACATTTACCAGAATGAAAGTAGGCGAGAGACAGCCATATGCGGGAGACCTTGTTTTTTCTGCTTTTTCAGGCTCACATCAGGATGCGATCTCAAAGGGCATGGCATGGAGAGAGGAAAAGAAGCTTGATAAGTGGACGGTTCCATATCTGCCTATAGATCCAAAGGATGTCGGCAGGACATACGAGGCTGATGTTATCCGTATCAACAGCCAGTCAGGAAAGGGCGGAGTGGCATATATCCTTAAGCAGAGCTTCGGTATCAATGTGCCACAGCAGATGAGAGAGCAGGTCGGATACATGGTCAAGCAGGTATCGGACGAGGAGCACAAGGAGCTTTCACCTGAGTGGGTACACAGTATCTTTACAGACAATTATGTGGATTTTCATCCATATTTCACTATACCGGAGTGCCACTTTAAGCAGGTAAACGGCATTTTCGCAGAGGCAGTTATTTTACACAATGACAGCACCAGAAAGGTAGATGCCAATGGAAACGGCCGTCTCGATGCAGTCAGCAATATAATTAAGCAGTATTTTGACATCAGCTTTGAGCTCACTGTATACGAGGAGCATGCGCTTTCACACGGATCTTCATCAAAGGCTATGGCATATGTGGGTATCACAGTTGACGGCAGTATGTTCTGGGGCGCAGGTGTGGATGAGGATATCATCAAGGCATCAATCGGAGCGCTTGTTGTTGCGGTAAACCATTACCTTGCCACCAAGGCTGACAGTCACGTGAAGGATGAGCGCTATATTGCCATGCTCAACTTCATCCAGGCCAACTACAAGACAGTATCGCTTGCAGACATGGCGGCACAGTTCAACCTGACAGAGCCGTATATCTCCAAGTACATAAAGGAGAAGTCAGGCAAGACTTTCGGGGAGCTGGTCACCAATGCCAAGATGAAGAAGGCACGTACACTGCTGAGAAACAGCATCACAACTGTTGAGAATATCGCAATCGAGGCAGGATATCAGAACGTGGAGCATTTTAACAGACAGTTCAAGAAGCTGTATGGAATGACACCGCTTGAGTACAGAAATTCAAGCACAAAATAAGCGGATACAGCATTTTAATATAACCGGATCAATATGCTAAATGACAATTCATTCAGCTGTATTGGTCCGGTTTGCTTTTTAGTATTGCATTTTTTGTGTGAAAATCTGCATTAAAATTGTATAAAAATGGGGACAATGGGCTATTGATTGTATTTTATCAAGTAATTTGTTGTTTTTACAACGGATTATATGTACAATGCGGGTATAATATAAATAAAAGATAATTATTCAGAATTACTGATAACAAAGCAGATATTGTGAATTTGTGTTTGGGATGAATAGTTATAATAAAAAGCAACTATTTGAATTATAGTTTAAGAAAGAGAGGAACGTACATGAGCAATAAAACTAGCGCAGTTGTTAAGACAAACCCAAGAAAGGCTGTCATGATAGGATGTGGATTCGTTGGTTCGGCATCAGTTTTTGCACTTATGCAGAGCGGTCTTTTTTCTGAGATAGTTCTCATTGACGCTGATAAGGACAAGGCTGAGGGAGAGGCGATGGATATAAGCCACGGTATTCCTTTTGCCAGACCTATGAAGATATATGCAGGTGGTTATGATGATGTGGCAGATGCTGCTATCATTGTTGTTTCTGCAGGTGCAGGCCAAAAGCCGGGCGAGACAAGACTTGATCTAGTAAATAAAAATGTTGCAATCTTCAAGAGCATCATTCCGGAGATTGCAAAGAGAAATTTCGGTGGAATCTTACTTATCGTTGCAAATCCTGTAGATATTTTAACACAGGTGGCACAGAAGCTTTCAGGACTTCCTGAGGAGCGTGTCATCGGTTCAGGTACCGTGCTTGACAGTGCAAGACTTAAGTACGCGCTTGGAGAGCATCTTGAGGTGGACAGCCGAAGCGTACATGCATTTATAGTAGGTGAGCATGGAGACAGTGAGGTGGTTGCATGGTCATCAGCCAATGTTTCCGGAGTGGAGCTTCACAAGATGTGCGAGATGAGAGGTCACTACAAGCATAAGGAGAATACAGAGGAAATCGCTGCAAACGTAAAGAACAGTGCTTACGAGATAATTAACAGAAAACATGCGACATATTATGGTATCGCTATGTCAGTCAGACGTATCTGCGAGGTAATCATGCGTGATGAGAAGTCTATTCTTCCTGTTTCACACATGATGCACGGACAGTACGGCATCGACGGTGTGGTTCTCTCAATGCCTGCAATCGTTGGAGCAAACGGAGTGGAGAGTGATATCCCAATCGAGTTAAACGGTGAGGAAGCTTTAAAGCTCAAGGAGTCTGCTGATGCACTTAAGAGCATACTTGACGGGCTTGAGCTGTAAATATCAGGCTCTTAATATTAATTTTGTAATATTAAACTTATATAAAATACTATAAATTCAGTAGGGTTTGGGGTATAATGATAACTGTCGGGCTGCATATATTATGTGCTCGGCGGTTATTTGATTTTATGGCAGATAATTATTTAGAATTACCGGGAAAAAGGAGTATATATAATGAGCGAAAGAAAACAAATCCATCAGGAGTTTCTGACAGGCGAAAGAGCCCTGTTTGCAAGCAACGACCTGGATATATATGATACAATTTTTGATGACGGAGAGTCACCTCTTAAGGAGAGCCATGGCATTAGCCTGACAGGCTGTTTTTAGATGGAAATATCCGCTATGGTACTGTAGTGACATAGCTGTAAAGGACTGTACATGGTTTGACATGGCGCGTGCGGGTGTCTGGTATACAGACAATATCTCTGTCACTGATTCAATAGTTGAGGCACCTAAGAACTTCAGGCGCTGCAATAACCTAAAGCTTAAAAATGTGACATTTCCAAATGCCCAGGAGACTCTCTGGAGCTGTGATCATGTCGATATCGAGAATGTTTCGGCAAAGGGAGATTATTTTGGCATGAATACAAATAATCTTATCATGAAGAATTTCCAGCTGGTCGGCAACTATTCGTTTGACGGCTCAAGAAATGTAGAGGTGCACGATTCAAAGCTTATCTCAAAGGATGCCTTCTGGAATACGGAAAATGTCACAGTCTATGATTCATTTATTACAGGTGAATACCTTGGCTGGAACGCAAAGAATCTGACACTGATAAACTGCACAATCGAAAGCTTACAGGGGCTTTGCTATATAGACAATCTCGTTATGAAAAACTGTAAGCTCATAAACACTACATTGGCATTTGAGTATTCTTCGGTAGATGCAGAGATTTGCAGTAAGGTGGACAGTGTTTTAAATCCGACAAGCGGAGTGATAAGGGCAAAGGAGATTGGCACACTGACTATCGAAAAGGACAGAGTTGACCCATCAAAGACTAAGATAATATGTGAGGGAAAATAATCTATGTATGATTTTGACACCGTTGTAGACAGAAGAAATACAGGCTCACTAAAGTGGGATGTGGCAGAAAATGAGCTCCCGATGTGGGTAGCAGATATGGATTTTAAGACAGCGCCCCAGATAATAGATGCAATATCAGAGCGTGTTTCTCACGGAGTGTTTGGCTATTCCATCATTCCGGATGAGTGGAATGATGCGTATATTTCGTGGTGGGACAGACGCCATGGGCTTAAAATCGAAAGAGACAGCCTGATTTTTTGCACAGGGGTCGTACCGGCCATATCATCTACAGTGCGAAAGCTCACAACACCCGGTGAAAATGTGCTTATCATGACACCGGTATACAATATATTTTTTAATTCCATATTTAATAACGGCGTAAATGTGCAGGAAAGCCCGCTTGGATACGAAAACGGCAGATATTTTGTGGACTATGACAGGTTGGAGCATGACCTTTCCAATCCACAGACCTCGCTTATGATATTTTGCAACCCTCACAATCCGTGCGGTATCATCTGGACAAAGGATGAGCTTGCGAAAATAGGTGCACTCTGCAGGAAGTACAATGTGACGGTCATATCAGACGAGATACACTGCGACATCACAGCACCGGGAAAATCATACGTGCCGTTTGCGGCAGCATCAGAGGACTGCGCTGATATAAGCATCACCTGTATTGCTCCGACCAAGTGCTTTAATATGGCAGGCTTACAGACTGCGGCAGTGATGGTGCCAAATAAATTTTTGCGCCACAAAGTATGGCGCGCATTAAATACAGACGAGGTGGCGGAGCCAAACGCATTTGCCATCACGGCAGCAGTTGCGGCATTCACAAAGGGTGAGCCGTGGCTTGAGGAGCTCAGAAAATATCTCTGGGAAAACCGCAAAACAGTCTGTGACTTCATGGCAGAAAACCTGCCGCAGATACATGTAGTGGATGCCGATGCGACATACCTCATGTGGCTTGACTGCAGTGCACTCACAGATGATTCTGTGGCATTTACGCAGATGATTCGTGAAAAGACAGGCCTTTATCTGTCGGAGGGAGCTGAGTTTGGAGGCAATGGCCGTTACTTTGTGCGATTGAACATTGCATGCCCCGGTTCAGTGCTTATGGAAGGGTTGGAAAGGTTAAAAAGAGCTCTCGTTTAAGCTGAATATGTACATTTTTTAAAATAAATAAGACCGGTGATCGGCCGGTCTTATCTGGTATAATTAAACATTTATGGCATACAAGATTTAGAAATATATCATGCATACGTTTGTTTTCTGATTCGATAGTTAGTATACACTAACACGAATTAGAAGTCAATAACAAATATGGGATTTTGATATTTTTTTGGATTTTTATAAATCACGTACAAATCAAAAGAAAAGTTTTGCAAACAATAAAATGTATGTTATAATAATATAACTGAATTAAAACGAACGAAAATAAACTCACGGGGGTATTCGAAATGCGAAACAATGAATCATCAGAAAACTATTTAGAGACCATACTTATTCTCAGCAAGAAGCTTCCTGTGGTACGCTCAGTTGATATAGCAAATGAGCTTGGATTTAAGAAATCCAGCGTGAGTATAGCCATGAAAAACCTTAGAGAGAAGAACAATATCACAGTTAGTGATGCAGGCTTTATCACACTCACAGAGTCAGGAAGACAGATAGCAGAGATGATATACGAAAGACATGAGCTTTTGTCAGAGTGTCTTGAGAAGCTTGGTGTTGATAAGGAGATTGCAGCAGAGGACGCATGCCGTATAGAGCATGTCATCAGTCCTGAGAGCTTTGAAGCAATCAAGAAGCATATACATAAGGGTTAGCACATTTATTTTAATGAAATGAAACAGTTGTTTGTTACATATTGGTGTGGCAGATAAGCTGACGGATGAGACCGGTACCGCAGGGTGCCGGTCTTTTTGTGTATCGTTTTTCTTGTATATATGAGAAAAATCATCTATAATAGTGAAGCTGTAATCGGCGACATAAAATCTGAAAGGGGAAAAGATGAAACAGATATTAAAATATTTAAAGGAGTACAAAAAGGAATGCATCTGTGCTCCGTTATTTAAGCTGCTGGAAGCATCCTTTGAGCTTATAGTACCGCTTGTCATGGCGGCAATCATTGATAACGGAATTACGGCTTCGGACAAGCCATATATATGGAAGATGGGAGGTGTGCTGGTGCTGCTTGCGGCAGTTGGTTTGGTAAGTTCGGTCACAGCACAGTATTTTGCGGCAAAGGCAGCAGTTGGTTTTTCCACAAAGCTTCGCCATATATTGTTTGAAAAGATAGAGTCACTGTCATTCTCAAAGATGGATACGGTGGGCACATCGACACTTATCACGAGGATGACAAGCGATATAAACCAGGTGCAGTCAGGAGTCAATCTGGTGCTTCGACTCTTCCTTCGCTCGCCATTTATTGTATTCGGAGCTATGACGATGGCTTTTACAGTAAATGTAAGAGCGGCAATGGTTTTTGTAGTTACTATACCTTTGCTTTCAATAGTGGTATTCTCAGTTATGGCTGCAAGCCTTCCGCTTTACAAAAAGGTGCAGAGCTCTCTTGACACAGTGCTTTCACACACCAGGGAGAATTTAGAGGGAACCAGGGTTATAAGAGCTTTCAATAAGCAAAATAATGAGATTGACAGCTTCAACAGGGACAACGAGTTTTTAACCAATATGCAGCAGGTTGTAGGACGAATCTCAGCACTCACCAATCCTCTGACATTTATCATTATAAATATTGCAACAATCGCGGTTATCGTATCGGGCGGCAAGCAGGTATACGCAGGAATACTCACACAGGGCGAGGTTGTGGCACTTGTAAACTACATGTCACAGATACTTGTCGAGCTGATAAAGCTTGCAAACCTTATTGTACAGGTGACAAAGGCAGTGGCATGCGGCAACCGTATAGCGGATGTGCTTGCCATACCCTCAAAGCTTCCTGAGAAAAATCCTAAGCTCATTGGTGCAAGGGATGGCGCACCTGAGGTTGAGTTTGATCATGTCTGCATGACATATGAGGGAGCGGCCGATGAGACACTCACAGATATAAGCTTTACAGTGCAAAAAGGGCAGACAATCGGTATCATCGGTGGTACAGGCTCAGGAAAATCAAGCCTTGTAAACCTTATTCCGAGGTTTTATGATGCCACAAAGGGCACTATAAGGATTCAGGGAAATGATATAAATGATTATGATGCAGTGCAGCTTCGTGACAAAATCGGTGTTGTAATGCAAAAGGCAGTGCTTTTTGCAGGAACGATAGCCGACAACCTGCGCTGGGGCAAAAATGATGCCACAGAGGAGGAAATGTGGAAGGCGCTCGATATAGCACAGGCGACAGAGGTTGTAAAGGGCAAAGAGGGAGGCCTTGACTACATGATAGAGCAGGGCGGCAAGAACTTATCAGGCGGTCAGAAGCAGCGTCTTACAATTGCCAGAGCGGTTGTAAAGGATCCTGACATACTGATACTTGACGACAGTGCATCGGCACTTGATTTTGCTACAGATGCGAGCCTTCGCGCGGCATTAAAGGGCATGCATGGTGACAAGACAATATTTATCGTGTCACAGCGTACCTCATCTATCCAGTTTGCGGACAATATCATAGTGCTCGACGACGGACAGATGGTTGGCTTCGGACCTCATGAAAAGCTGCTTGAGACATGCGAGACCTACAAAGAGATATATGATTCACAGTTTAAAAAGAGTCGGATATGACCAGACAAAAGGAGGTGTAGAGTATGGCTACGGATAATGCGAAGATGAATAAAGCAGGCACAATGCGCAAGGTATTAAGCTACATGAAGAGATATATTCCTTTGCTTGTAATTTCACTTGCCCTGTCTGTTGTTACAGTGGCGCTTACGCTTTATTTTCCAATTCTCACAGGACGCGCAATTGATTTGATCGTAGGAAAAGGAAAGGTTGATTTTACGGCTATGACAGCCATCCTCACAAGAGCAGCAATAATAGTCGTCATAGCGGCAGCAGCCCAGTGGCTTACAAATATCTGCAACAACAGGATGACCTACAACATAGTGAGGGATATAAGACGTGATGCATTTTTAAACATTGAAAAAATGCCACTTTCCTATATTGACAGCCACTCACACGGTGATATGGTCAGCCGTATCATCGCCGATGTAGATACATTTTCAGAGGGACTTTTGATGGGCTTCACACAGCTCTTTACAGGAATTGCAACAATAGCAGGCACGCTTATTTTCATGCTTACAATAGATGTGAAGATATCATGCATTGTAGTGCTCATCACACCGCTGTCACTTTTTGTGGCAAGCTTTATCACTAAAAAGACATATTCCATGTTTCAGCTGCAGACAAGAACAAGGGGAGAGCAGACATCACTCATCGACGAGATAGTAGGAAATGAAAAGGTCGTACAGGCCTTCAACCATGAGGATGAGGCGCTAGAGCAGTTTGACGAGATAAATGACAGATTACAGAAATGCTCACTGAGGGCAACATTTTTTTCAAGTCTTACAAATCCGAGTACACGTTTTGTCAACAGTCTTGTGTATGCCGGAGTCGGAATTTTTGGTGCCATGAGTGCACTCACCGGCGGAATCACAGTAGGACAGCTTTCATGCTTCTTATCATACGCCAACCAGTACACCAAGCCGTTCAACGAGATATCGGGTGTCATCACAGAGCTTCAGAACGCACTTGCCTGTGCTGCTCGTATCTTCGAGCTGATTGAGGAGAAAAAGGAGATACCGGATGCTTCGGATGCGGTAACACTCGATGAGGCAGACGGCCGTGTGGACATAGAGGATGTTTATTTCTCATATGTGCCGGATAAAAAGCTTATCGAGGATTTCAATATCCACGTAAAGCCTGGACAGCGCGTGGCTATCGTAGGTCCGACAGGCTGTGGAAAGACGACTATTATCAATCTGCTTATGAGATTCTATGATGTAAACAGTGGAACAATTAAGGTGAGTGGACATGATATCAGAAAAATCACGCGCGAGAGTCTTCGTGACAACTATGGTATGGTGCTTCAGGAGACATGGCTCAAGAAGGGCACAATCCGTGACAATATCATAATGGGAAAGCCTGATGCCACAGATGATGAAATCATTGCAGCGGCAAAGGCATCCCATGCACACAGCTTTATCAGACGTCTGCCGAAGGGTTACGACACTGAAATCGGTGAGGACGGTGGCAGCCTGTCACAGGGGCAGAAGCAGCTTTTATGCATCACAAGAGTTATGCTCTGCTTACCGCCTATGCTGATATTGGATGAGGCAACATCATCGATTGATACACGTACAGAGATTAAGATTCAGAAGGCATTTCTTACCATGATGCAGGGCAGGACAAGCTTTATAGTGGCTCATCGTCTGTCTACCATAAGGGAAGCGGATATTATCCTTGTTATGAAAGATGGAAAGATTATAGAGCAGGGCAATCATGAGAGTCTGCTTGCAGCCGATGGATTTTATGCAAACCTCTACAATAGCCAGTTTGCATAGCATAGGGCTATAGAAATACGGCTATAGAAATACGGGGCGTAAGCCGCCGGAGTTGAGAAAAGCACATCACCAGAATGATATGGCAGTCATGCAGGCATACGGATTTACAAAAGGCAGTGAAGCGTATAAAAGCGAAGCAGCCTGTGTTGCAGAATTGATGAAACTTTATCAGAAGAAAGTAGAAGAAATCGAAAAAAGATAACACGCCGGATACGGCATAATTTTTTTAGCAAAGCTAAGAGCGCACTTCGATACAGGCAATTAAATTACAATGTTCTAATTTGGGAAAATAGTTCCAATGAAAGTGATGTGACGAATTTGAAGTTGAAGGAGAATGCAGATATGAAAAAGATACTTGTAACAGGTGGAACGGTATTTGTTAGTCGGTATATTGCAGAGTATTATGTTACTAAAGGCTACGATGTATACGTGCTTAATCGAAACACTAAAGAACAGTCAAAGGGCGTAACACTTATTGAAGCTGACAGGCATAATCTTGGTGAGACCCTTCGAGAATATCGTTTTGATACAGTAATAGATACGGCATATACTGGTGATGATGTAGAACTGTTGCTTAACGCTTTGGGAGACTATGAAAACTATATTCTTATCAGTTCAAGTGCCGTATATCCAGAATATGCTCCACAACCATTCAAGGAATATGCTCATCTTTCTATCAACAAGTATTGGGGCAAGTATGGAACAGATAAAATAGATGCAGAAACTGTTTTGCTAAAACGAAATCCCAACGCATATATTCTTAGACCTCCATACTTATATGGTCCAATGAACAATGTATATAGAGAAGCGTTTGTTTTTGATTGTGCATTGGCTGACCGAAAATTCTATTTACCTAAAGCTGGTGATATGAAGTTGCAATTCTTCCATGTTCATGATTTATGTAGGTTCATTGATGTTCTGTTGAAAGTAAAACCGTCACAGCGTATCTTTAACGTAGGAAATAAGGAAGGTGTTTCGATTCGTAAGTGGGTAGAGTTATGCTACGCTGTTGTTGGAAAACAAGCTACATTTGTAGAAATTCATCAAGATATTGAACAAAGGAATTATTTTAGTTTTTATGAGTATGAGTATTGCTTGGATGTTTCCTTGCAGTATGAACTAATGGGCGATGTAAAATCATTAGAACAGGGGTTGGAAGAAGCCTATGCTTGGTATATCCACAATAAGGACAAGGTAAATAGAAAGCCTCTTATCGAGTACATAGACAACACTTTGTGTTAAGTCAATTCAATTCCATTTTGGTAAACACGTGAAACTTTGAATTCGTAGGAGGTATCGAAAAATGAATAGGAAAACTATATTCTGTTTTCTGACAGCTTTGATAATGATTTTTGTTCTTGCCGGCTGTGGTGGAAAGAATAGTGGTGGGAATATTGACAATGTTCAAATTCCTGATTGGAAACCGTCGGAAATATATTCAGACAGTGATATTGAGGCGGCTTTCCAAACAGTAAAAGACTATTTCGGCAACGAATTTGACGGCTGCACACTGACAAAACTGACCTATCCCGGAGATACATACGCCGATGAATTTTATGAATGGGCTGAACAATATGACGCGGATGAAGCAATCGTAATATTATCATCTTTCGATGTAGACTCATCAGGCCGGGGATGGTTCGCTTAATCCGGATTCAACATATGATGATTGGAAATGGATTCTAATTAGGAATGACAGTGGAAATTGGGAACATGTTGACCACGGGTATTAAAGCGACAGATTCAAGTTTATCGGGGAGCAAATAGAACAAAAATCGGTATTTGTAGACGGAGGTACACAACATGAAAAAAAAATCAGCTTAGTGGTTTTTCCAGCTTTAACAATAGTGTTAGAAGCATTACCAATGGGAGCAGTTTGTACTTTTGCTATATCTCCAACAGAAAGAGTAAGAGAAACATTTTCATACTTTAGCCTTATACCGTTTGGATATGCAAATTTTGCTCCACTTATTACAGCCATACTTACTGTTGTTGCCAATAAGACCATCATGGTTGTTCCAAAGCCGCTTATCGGTCAGACTGCATCAGAGTTTTTATGGAAGCAGGAAAAACACTTACCAATGAGGAGGTCGTAAGGGAACTTCTCGAATTGTTAAAGAAGAATGCCATGAAAGAGCAGGCAAATGATGTATTTGAGATATGCAGCTATGTAGATGGACTGGAGAAAAAGATTGATTCCATGACGGAAGAACTCACCAGTATGCAGAACCAGATAAAAGAAATGCAGGAGGATACACTTGTCAATAATGCTAAAAAGGCATTGTCGGAAGCACAGGAGCGACTTAATGCCAGATGTGAGCAGATAAAGTCACAGGTATCTGAAGTGAAAGCACAGGTCAAATCTACAGCTAAGAACATAGTTGATGAAGCAAAGGCAAAGGGAAGATCTGCATTATACAGGGTGTGGATGAGGTGAAGCAGGAAGCGGCACATAAGGAAGTATCGAAGGTAAGGGAAGATAAAGCCAGATAGATGTGATGACGTGGGAGAAATCCTGCGTCCTTTTTTTATACCGATTTGTTACAATACAGAACACTAATTCGATGTACAAGGGATGGTTATTGGACAGTATAAAGTGCTATAAATAAAGCATAAGGAAAGCATAAGTGACAGATGCATGATAAATGAGTTAAATAGAACATTTACGGAGGTGGCAGTTATGCATATATTGGTGTTTATTTTAATATTTGTTGTTGGTTCAATCATTGCCGCTTGTGATGGGGATTATTCAGGAATAGCTGCAATCGATATATTTGTAGGATTTTTTGTATTGCTATTGCAGTATTATGGTTATTTACCCAGCCTGTTTTATTAATAATTGCTATTAGGCTATTATTGAATTCCGATGTGCAAACTTCAGCTAACTTGAAAAAGTAAATTCCAGTGCAGAAGTAAATTCCACACTCATTTAAAAGTTCTTGATTTTCTAAGAGTTTTATAAGCTCAAAACGCTTATTTCTGTTATAATAGGAGTAACTTCTTGGAAAAAACTGATTTGATGGTATGACAAACGGACCACTGGAAGGTAGTGTGCGAGACTAAATTCCACCGGTCATGTGAGGAAAATGTGAAAGTTTAATTTCCAGTCCGACAGCAGATTTCTAAGGGGTTGTTAATGGTTGAAGCGAATCAGCTTAGGCGTTAGATTGACCAAATCAGGGTCAATGCGCTTAAGCTGAAATGCGTTTAGGGTTTCTTTTCCGAGTGTCTCTAATGCGGCGTCATAAGGCGTGCTTCCATTAAGACTTTCCCTTGGAGTGGAGTTGATGTGATTCACGATTAGATTCACATCCCATTGTGTCAAAAATTCAAAACTAGTTCCTTTGGGAAGCACCATGCGAAGCATGGTGTGAGCCTGCTCAAGACCTCCTTTTTGTCCGCTACGCATGGGATCACAATAGTAGATGCTGGTACGCTGAATTTCATCCAGTCCTGTTTCAAGAGCGACAGGATCTCCGAATTCTGAACCTCTGTCTGTCAAGATATATTCAAAGACAGATAAGAACTCATAGGTGCCCATACGTTTTTCTAAACGGTCAAAAATAAGCCGGACAGCGCCTTTAGTACAACGATTCAGGAGAAAGGCAAGGAACAGCTTTTCCTTTAGTGAAGAAAAAAAGGTCAGTAACGTCTTGTTGGATTCTCTGGATGAGTGTACCGTATCCATTTCTACAAAAGAGGATAACTGCAGCTCACTAAAATCACTGAATAACCTTTTCTCGAAGACGGTTCTGTTTGTAATCTGTGTTTTATGGCACTTTCGTGGCTTGAAGCCGGGCTTACGTTTTAAATCAATGTTTCTGGCTGTAAACAGACCTTGATCCAGATAGGTGTACAAGGAACGGACTGACATATCCAGTTCTGGATGATTGGTAATGATTTGATATGGAGATTGTCCCTGCTCGATTAAAGGAGAAACAATGCCATCCTTTTTGCGTAATTCATGTTTTGTCATGTTTATACCGGCTCTGGAACCGGAAAGCTTTTCACGGTATTTTCTATCAGCAAAACGTGCATCGTATCTGTATTTCTGGGCGATGGTGCAATGATTTGTCTTTTTTGTGCAGCCATTACAGACATAGGGCGCCTTATCCAGTCTTTTGCACTGTTCCTTCACAAAATCCTTGCAAGTTTGATTACAGGTGGGGCAGGAAGTGCATTTTACATCGCAGAGAATGATTTTTCCGCAGACATTGGTTTTCCGGCAATGGAAGCGATGAATACAAAAGTTATGGGCATTATAGAAAGTACCTTTGTGATACCAGTCGGATAGACGGTGAGCCCTTACTTCTTTGGAAATGGTTGTTGGATCCTTGCAAAGAAAGCGGGCAATGTTCTTAAAGGTTTCTCCCTTGTTCAGTTCGTTTTCGATATAGATACGGTCTTCAAGGGAAAGGTGCTTCTGGTTTCCTGGAATATATTTACTCATGGATATCCTTCTTTCTACTGCTGTCAGAAAGAAAGATAACCTTACCATTTTTATATGAAAGAGTAAACCTTTACTGTGCGGGAGTAAATTCCACCACCAAATGTGGTGGTTGAATTTAAAATTTCATTTTTGGACCAAAATTTAATTTCAGATATTTGTTGCTTTCTAAGACGGTGTCGTTTAAAATAGTCATTGAGAACTTCTTCTTTGTTTTGATTTGGCTTTGACACCTAAATTTTAACAAACTTGAAGTTCTTTTTCTATGAAAATTTTTTCACCCATTAAGTGAAAGTAAGAAGTATCAAAAAAACAAGTAATTATGCGGCATTGACCGCATTAACCTGAATTATTATGAATAATTCAGGTTAATAGAGAGACTAAAGTGAACAGACAGGAGATGAGAAAATAATTTGTTTTACTTAATGATAATAGATTCACCTGAGGAGAAAAGGGTGTTTGTGGTTATTTATGAAAAGTATAGATACTTGATGATGAAAGTAGCACATGATGTACTGAAGGATAATTTTCTGGCAGAGGATGCGGTACATGAAGCATTTATAAAAATTGCTCACAATATGCAGAATATACATGATGTAGAGTCAGTTGAGACAAAACGATATTTAATTATTGTCGCAAAGAATGCCGCCATAGACATATATAGATCAAGGAAGAAGATGAAGGAAAAAATGTTTATCGATGAGTTGGGAGAAGATGCAGGTCCGATAACTTATCTGAAAACAGATATAGACAATGAAATATTAGATATATTGAAAAATTTGCCAGTTAAGTATAGAGATGTTTTTTTATTAAAGTATTCCAATCATATGAGTAATGCAGAGATATCGAAAATATTGAACATATCAGAAGGTACAATTAGACAGCGAATTGCAAGAGGAAAACTGATAATAAAAGAAGAGATAGAAAGATTGGAGGGAAAATAGTATGGGACAAATAGATGTAACAGATGCATGGCTTTATAAGTATATGTCCATCGTAGATGAAGCAATTATAAATGAAATCGAAAAGAATGTAGATTATGATTATGCTTTTTCTGATGAGTTCAATCGAAAAATGGAGAGGACAATCCGTAAAGAAAAATTCATACCATTTTGGAATTCAGTTTCTAAGTTTGGAAAAAGTGTGGCAATTTTTGCTTTAGTAATTGTTACTTCGTTATTTGCAGTTACTATGAGCGTAGAAGCATATCGCATTCAATTTTTTGAAACAGTTAAAACAATTTGGGAAGATTCGTTTTTCTACACTTACTTTACAGAAGAGAAAGACATTGGATTTCAGAAAAGAGAGTTTGAATATTTGCCGGATGGATATTATTTGATAGAAGAAATCAGTGATGGTAACATTAATACAACTATTTATTCTAACGAAAGTGGAGAACAGATTATTATCGATCAACATCTAGTCAGTGATAATAGGCAGATTACCATGGACTTAGAATACAGTGAAGAAAAAGAAGTGGAAGTGAAGGGGTTACCACTCCTAATTTACATATATGAAGATGGATTTGTAAGTGCATATTATGAATACCAAGAATCAGTGTTCATTTTGTCAGCAGATAAGATTTCCGATGATGAAATTATAAAGATTATAGAGGGAATCAACTAAATAAAGTTTGTGTGAGGAGGCCCAAGCAGAGCCTCCTTTTTATAAAAAAAAAAAATAATGTAACAAACAGGTAGGAGAAATTCGTTATTGTTATATGAGAAGGAAAATCACGAAGGAGGTATTGTATGAATTACTTAAAAAGGATTGGAAGGTTAGTTGCAATTTGTATTTGTGCTGTTTGTGTTGGAATCATACCAATTACGGCGCATGCTATGGAGGTCTCTGACAAACAGATACAGCCGAGAATGGATTATATATCCTCATACGGAACAGAATTGACTATATCAGATTCAGGAGAAGCGAGTGTAACAGGTTTTGTCAGGGGAAAAAAAGGGGTAACGAATGCATACGTTAAAGTAACATTGCAGAAAAAGGTGTCTGGATCGTGGGTGTATGTGCAATCATGGGAATCTAGCGGTTCAGGAAGAAATGCAACTATAGCAGAGACTTATTCGGTATCTAGAGGAACATATAGGGTTGTCGCATTAATAAAAGCAGGGACAGAGAGTAAATCTCCGATATCGGCGGAAAGAACATATAAAAGTTAAAGACCTTCTCAAAAAATGAAAAAAGATTTTGGATTGTCTGTGAGTTCGTTACTTTGCAATAAACCCAGATTATTCACGCATTTGGAAAAATAGATGGAGCATTTACTTTGGAAGTACTAAAAGTATCAGCTATCCCAACGGATATCACAGCACTGGTAGCAGAAGGCATGAAAAATATCTGGCATAATGCAAAACTAAGAGGACGTGGTTACAGTAGAGCCAATTAAATCGTGAGCTATGCAGAGAAAAGTGTGGGATTAACGGATGGAACGGATGCAGGCCGTGAAGCCGTAAAATGGTATGGAGTCCGGAACGGACTGCATCTGCAAAAGACCAACAAGAACCTGAGATGGTATAGCGTCCACTGAGTAAATCAGTACCACGACAGGTGAATGCAGGTCAGTAACAATCAAACATAAAAACAAGAGCTGTAGCCGGCATCGTTTTTTTCCGTGGGGCATGCCCCCGTTTAGGAGCTTGGCTGGCACTCAGTGAATGGTAGATGCTACGAAGGAAGTTGGGACATGATCCCCTTAGACACGGAAGGTTCATCATCATAGTTGAACAGAGGGAAAATAGCCTTTATAAAGCAAACTAAAAGGATGCTTTATTAGCTATACTTATTTATCAGCTATTCGGTACATGACACTACGATATCCATCACTCTCGGCTTTTGTTTGAGGTAAAATAAAAATCGTCAAAGCCAGTAAAATCAATAGATTTAGGATTGACAGAATAGGAGAAATGAATGAAGAAAATAATAAGAATATTATTTGTATGCTTGTTTTTTATTGCATTAATTTTTATAGGCAAGAATGTATTAAAGGATGGCAAAGAACGGGAATATATAAAGTCTGACAAGTATTATGAGGAAAACATAGAAAATATAAATATAAATGAAGTTAACTTCAAATTTCTCCAAGTAAATGAAGTTGCTAATGTCAATGAAGCATTTTATAAGAAATATGATTCTTATAAAGAAGTAGTGGTGGAAGATAACAAGAATTATGATGTTTTTGAAAAATATACGAAGGTAGATGTTGCATTTGACCAAGGATATTCTGGAATGCGATGTTACTTAAATGAAGATGAAAGTTTCGGTGGAGCTTATTTCCGATATACATTTGAATATGAAACAAATGACGAAAATCTTGTGGATTCTTCTATTGAAGTATATATAGCGGCTGAACCGTTAGAAAAGTTTGAAGGTTTATTACCAACTATTGAAGAGGCTGATGAAGGGAATGTATATAGTATATATGATAACATTCTCTATTATATGGAAAATGATGATAATATGAGCTTATTTAAAACTAATATATGTACAGTTGTTTTTGATGGTTCTAAGTACAGTTATTTTTGTGGTGTTATAGATGGCGAGAAAGAATCTTATATCAATAAGTATTGTAATGTTTTATATAACTTTTTTCAACAAATGTATAAATGATAAAACTATAAAAATTATAGTAATTTATGAAATGAATCTACAAGACATATAGTATTTCATAAATTACTATTTATATAAATGCCCAATAACACAATGGCAGAGTAAAATTTGTGTTTGAAATATAAAATTTTACATTGCCAGCAAACTACAAGGAGGTACTTTTTATGAGAAAAAGAATTATTAGTAGCTTATTGATTTTGACTCTTCTTATTACTGGTATTATGTTAGGTAAAGCACCTGTTGCATATGCGAGTGGAAATTCTGAGACAGGGAGGTCATCTGAACAACATGATTCTATCAATGCGGCAAAACTTATTGTTGCGACATTTGTGGCAGAAGATATAAAAAACAATGCTGAATCAGGATGGAATCAAAATAGTGATGTATCTGGCGATGCAACTATCGTATATGATATGAATGATGGTATATTGGGGTATATGTTTTCAATATATAATGCTGGAATAGGAAATGGGTATGTTGTTATTTCTACTGAAGATTATGGATTTTCAATTATTGAGTATGCTTATGAAAATAATGAAATTTCGGAGCTTGCAATTGATGGTCAAATAGAAAATGCAGTAACAAGGCAGGTAAGTATGGTTGAGCGCGTATATTTGTCTGGTACATTGGATTACATTGCTGCTGATGATAACGATAATTATTTCAATTATTCCGGTGAGACTATTGACTTTGAAGAAGAACCAGAATTTGAAATTAATATAAATAGTGATGCGACAAATGAAGCGAAGGATTTTGTGAATTTAGTGTCTCAGTATTCAGATTCGGAAATAGAAAGTCTCTTTGAGGATATAAAGGATGGAAAGTCATCAGATGATAACACAAGTGGAGGGCTTATTACTGCACCAACAACATATTTGAAGAATGAAGTCAATTCTTCATATACTTATACAATTGATAGTAGCAATTCAAAAGTTCTTTCAGGTGTTGGTAGTAAAACATGCACTGACTTGGGAGGACATAATAATTGCACATTGACTGCACTCTATAATGCGATGGTTTATTATAGAGATAAGAAAGGATATTCAAATATATCAAGTAGTCAATCAGGTTTATATAATGTAATAAAAACACAGGCTACTGCTTTAGGATATAATTATGATACATCGACTGGTTTAGGGGTTACAAAAAATAATAATCTTGTTACTAATGTATTTAAACAATATGGATATACTTCCGTTACAGGAAGTAATAATTACGCATGGACTGGTGCAAGTGCAAAAAGTGCAATCAGCGATTATGGACCATTTCTGTTTTCATTAGCAAGTGGAGTTTATTATGACCATACTGTAATGGTATATGGATATAGGACTTACAAAAACTCGTCAAACTCTAGTACATATCTATTTTGGGTTATTAAAGATGGCTGGAGTTCCACAACTAGATATCTTGCCATGACAGGAACACCAGAAAGTTATTTGGGATGTATGACAACTATTAAAGCAAAATAAATGGCGTGAGGCAATTAGTGATTTGAAGTGAACAATATTTGAGCAAAATCTGTTAGATAAAAAAATGGTATTTTGGTAGGTAACGTTAGCGAAAAAAGCTGATAGAGAAGGAATAATCAAAGTTCTTTAGGGTTTGCCAATCTATTTTAGGGTTTTTCGATAGGGTCTGGTTTTAGGGTCTTTCGTGAGGGTCTTTTATGAGGGTCTGGCTGGGTAGCCAGACCTTTTATTAAATTAAACTATATTTCATCGGGGTATGAGATGTGATTGCTGTCCAGAATCTCCTGTAGGGTCTGAATGTATTGGTTCTTGCGTTGAATCTCTATCCAGTTTCCGTGACAGAGAGAGTCTGCTTCCTCTAGTTCTTGACGTGTTATTACGTAGTCAAGCCATTTAAGGCAAGTGTGGTTTTTGCTAAATGCACAGTAGTTTTCCATGTGGTTTCCTCCTAAAAATCATCTTCTTCATAATAAGTTACAGGGTTATAATCAGTGATTCCATTAAGCACCGGTGTTTGTCTGGTTGCAAAAAGAAATTTGTTGCAGGGATTGCGACAAAGTACGGTTCCGTTACGGAAGTTCTTCGGCTGCGAAGCAAGTCAATGGGGTCACCGGTATGGGAATCCTGGATGACCAATGTGTATTTACAGTCATCATCCATATCTAGGTGAACTTCATCAATGGAAATGATATCTGTAAGAGGTAGCCTGTCCAGCTTGACATAACGGTCAAAGATCTCATGCACATATGTGTCAGACATATGGAATCTTTTAGCGATAGATGCGGATGTTTCTAAAAGATTTCGATATGCATCTACAATGAGCATGTCAGTTGCATTTGTAGTTCTACGTCCCTTGTTAACAAAGCGGAAGGATGGTTAATAGTCCTTTTCTTTACACCACGAGAGTGCATGCGAAACCCACAGATTGGACAATAGCTGGCAACAGGTGGAGTTTCGATAATAAGAGTTTTGGTTTGACCTTCAATAATAATGTCTGAAATCTTTATATCAGAGTCTTCAAGGTCTAGTAAATCTGTGATATTATTCATTTGTCCTCCTTTGAAATTTTATTTCCGCAAAATAATCATAAATAGGGCAGGACAAAAAAGAAACAGGGTAGATTAGCTTGTGTAATACGAGCTAACATACCCTGTTTTTATTATAAATATAGGTTCAAACCCTCACGATAAACCCTAAAACCAGACCCTACTGAAAGACCCTACTGAAGAACCCGAATGAAAGACCCTAAAAAGTAAAGACCCTAAAAAACTTTGAATACCCGATTTTTCAAGGCTATAGGGCTTTATTTTTTTGTGAAAAAAATTTTTTTTCCTGAAAAAGACTTGACAAAAGTCTCCAAAAGTGAGGTTGCTTCGCGACCTATTAATCAAGGAAAATGTCGTTGCAGCGACAAACTTAATCACACTTAGGAAGGTAGGAGATTTTTTGAGAAAAAAGATTTTAAATGACAATAAAAAGTATATATTTAGATTTTTTTGAAAAAAGGTTGTGATATAATACAGATAACTATTAGGGAAAGAGGGTGTATATTATGGCTTATGAAGTAGTACCAGCGGTACAGGCTGTTTTAGATGTTTTTCCAGAAAAGAAAAAAGATGGATTTGATCGGGTAATGGATGTAGCGCATTTAATTATGGATGGCACGGTGGGTACAGTATGTTCTACAATTGATTCTGTCTTTCAAACATATGCTTTGATACAGGGGAGAAGAGATGCTAGAAGAATAGTCAAATTTACGAGTAGTTTGGAAGAAACAAAAGTAAAAGCTGCTGTTGAGTTGAGAAAATTGGATTTAGAATCACAAAAATTGGACAATCAATACAAACTTCAGAATAAGGTACTGACGCTCTATGTTGATAGGCAGTATCAAAATACAGTTGATCAGATAAGCAAAAGTTTTCACCAAGCTTCCCGAAATATTGAAGACCAGAAATACAATGCTATACGAGAAATAGACCGTTATACACAGTCTGTAACGGCAGGAATGGATATGAGATATGGGAAATTGCTTCGTGAAGAGGAAATGGTTTGTGGAGCTTATAGGGAAATGTTGCATGATTTGAATCAAAAAGGAATTAGCAAAATACATGCAGCGGAAACAATTTGTGGCAGAATTATTGATAATACGGATCGACTAAATGATGAGAGATTTGCACTTTTGATTAATGTAGTAGATAAAATGCTGGAGCCAGATTTTGTGTCTTTTGAAGAGTATATAAAAATGAGAAATGATTTTAGCTGGAGGATAGTATGATGGCTACTTTAAAAGCGGATTTATTGAATATTTTAAAAAAGTTACCAATTCCATTTTTTCTTGCAATTACCATAGTGGCTATTGTACTTATCATGATTATTATACATAGTATCATAAAATCAAGGAAAAAGCGAGGAACAACTCATAGAATTAAAAGTGATTTTGGGGAAAGGAGTTACAGGAAAGAAATATTAAATTCTTTGCCGGAAGCGGAACAATTGGATTTTTCAAACTTATATAGTAGGCTGGATGAATTTCAGAGTTTTGTAAGTCATGGAAAGAGACAATTGGAGTTACAGCAAGCTGAGGCCATAGACAGTATAGATAGAAAGATTCAGGATTCTCAGAATCAAATTAGGAATAAGTGGAATTACCAAAAGAAAAAAAGAAATTTCTATCATTGTATTTGCGTGCATTATGCGTCATTTACTTTGGCGGATAGTATAAAACGTGAACAGGAAAATATTCGAGATGTTTATGTGCGTTACAAAATGGAGTGTGATCAATTATCAAAACAAATTAATTATTTGAGTCAGCAAATTGAAAGTTCCAATGGGCGGCAAAAATATGAATACATGCAACAGCATAAAGCAATCTATAAGAAACGTCAGAGACTTTCAAAATTAAAAAATGTATTTGCTGCCAGAAATGCACAATACCTGAAAAAAGTGAAAGAGCAAAACGCATATACTAAAAAATGTAGGGAATATATTAGTAATTTTGGCGCTAAAGGAAGAGCATGGGGACAGCGTCTTGAGAGACGAAAGGCTGATTTAATAGCAAGTGATTAGTGATGGGGATATAGCAATGGACGTATAGTATATAGTCATATAATCATTTTATTGTTTGTGTTTGAGTTGACTAAAAAAGGAGAATCCTGTTTTTGACACTCGAAGCAGTTAAAAAAAGCCCGCAGACCGCGTATTTACTAGGGTTGCGGGCTTTCGTGACTCAAATAGTATGCGGTAATATTTACTTCTTTTTGGTTTGATTTAAAGTAAACGCTCCATAGGTGGTACTCTTGTAGACCTGCCAATTTTCCTAGATAGTTAGCTTACGAAGGGAATCGGTATTTTCGCCGAATTCGTCGAATTCGCCGATTACGTCGAATAAATCGTAAGGAGTCAAAATTAAATGGGTAAATCTACTTCAGTAAAACGTGAAATCCGCTTCAAACAGTGGATTCAACAGGTTAAAGAGTACAATGAAAGGCCAGATGGCATGAGCATGTCCGCCTGGTGTCTCGCACACTACCTTCTAGTGGTACGTTTGTCATACCATCAAATCAGCTTTTTTCCAAGAAGTTACTCCTATTATAACAGAAATATGCATTTTGAGCTTATAAAACTCTTAGAAAATCAAGAACTTTTAAATGAGTGTGGAATTTACTTCTGCACTGGAATTTACTTTTTCAAGTTAGCCCAGTTTGTACAAATGGATTAACAATGCAGTGCCAATTTATGGAAAAAGGAAATTGAAATGCAGAGGGGAAATGTGTATAATGTTAATCAATAAAGGATAATATAGGATTATCACTTATTTCATCCATTGAAACATAGTTATAATTCACTAAATGGAGGAACAGATATGAATGCTATTATTTTAGCAGGTGGAAAAAGCTCAAGTATGTATGCAACAGGAGCAACTGTCCATAAAGCACTACTGCCTATCATGGGAATTCCCAATATAGAACGCACTATAATGATGTTGCATGACTATCATATTTCAGACATTATCATTGCAGTTTCTATCCTCAATCACGATTTTGATTATCTGACAAAAAAATATTCTTGCAGAATTGAATATATTCCTATCGAAGGAAAAAATACCCTCTATACTATGAAGTATTTATTGCATTATATTCAGGAAACTTTTGTAATAGAAGGCGATGTAGTCTGTGCTCAAAATATTTTTTTTCCATCAAATTCAAGTAGGTATTATGTTATGAACTATACCATTACTGAATGTGATGCATGGCATCCTATTCTTAATTCATATGGAGAAATAAAATCTTTTGAAATTGGTAACCAAAATACTCCTGCATTATTTGGAGTATCTTTTGGACTGGCTTATCATCGACAATTTTAAAAGAACATATTGCTGCTATAAGCACTTTTGAGAATTTAAACAATTCAGACATATTTTGGGATGATTTTATTCAAGAAATTCTTCAAGATATTAAAGTAAAAACCATAGAAATCCTACCAGAAGAAGCCTGTGAAATGAATACATATGAAGAATATGAACTGGCGCAACATATTTGTACAACCTATCTTAGTAATTGTCAAAAATATTTTGAACATATTTACTTGGTTATAAATTCAAATAATCAACATCGGCTGCTCCGTTTTGTATTTGATAAATATCACAGTTTGAGGTGGCATGAACAATTATTAAAGCATTATGATAAAAAGGCATTTATTAATTGTATATCAAAAGTATTTGATGAGAACGAATTGCCATTTGTAATAAAAGACAACAAAAATAATGAATATGGATACTTTTCTATTGCAGAAGAGAATGATTTTATTCTCCTTCGGCGATTGTTTATTGATAAAAATATCGTGGAAATAACTTAGGAAGCCAAGTAGTGCAGTTCATTTTAACATATGCAAGACTCAAAACAAAAGAACTACGAGTAAATGTTTATGACCGAAAAGCGGAGGCTTTCTATAGGAAAAATGGATTTGTAAAAAATTATATTTGCTATCATATTCACTGAAAGGAGCCTTAATGCTTATGAATGATATACTATCTATTATTTTGAATTATTTCAAACATTATATAATTGATTTTGATGTTTATGTCATTGCGGATACGCAGGAAAGAACAAAATACTTATATCCTTCCGAATATCCACATGCTGATGAGAGCGAATTTTTTTCTAGAGAAGAATTTGCAGAAATTGCTTCTGCAATATTCTATGTTTTTGGCTATGTTCGTGTCTTTATTCTGAGATGGAATTCATAGAATATTTCATTCAGAACAAACTATGCCCAAAGCAATTTGTTGTATATAATTTTGCAAGAGATGGACAAGCAAATGGAAAAAAATCACTAATCCCTGCCTTTTGTGATTTGATGAATATACGTTACACAGGAAGCAATGCATTTGTTATATCTTTATTGCGAAATAAGGATATTTATACGATGCTTCTAGGGTTAAATAAAATTTCTGTTCCTAAAAGCATGGTCTATAAAGTCCATGAAAATCCTAACCATATTATAACAGAATTAATTAACGAAAAAGTAATAGTAAAAAACATTCATGAGTCAGCAAGCATTGGCTTATCAACGCAAAATGTTTTTGAAATAACCGAGGACGCATCTCAAGAATTGGAGAATATTTGTGCACAAATGCATTGTAATGAGCTACTTATCCAAGAGTTTATTGATGGTCCGGAATTTGAAGTTTTAGTTATTCAATTTAGAGGAGTGTACTATTCTCTAATGCCTGTTGAAATTGTTTTTCCCGATAGCCATACATACATTGATAGTGAAATATCCAATTCTTATCAGTATCAATTCAAAATAGCCAACACTGAGATAGCGCCTGCTCTTTGCAAAATACTGAAAAAGCTGCCACGATAATGAGGATTAAAGATTATGCACGTTTTGACTTTCGCATGAAAAATGGAGTTCCCTATCTTTTTGATATTGCTGGAACTCCATATACCATCCATCATAGCTCTATAGCATATCTGTTCACACAGTATTATCACTTACCATATGAAAGCATATATAAAGTGGTTGTTGCTTGTATGTTATCAAACTATGATTTGGACACTTAGATGTATGATGTATATTGCAAATCAGATAGCATTAGCCCTCTATGATAAAATTGTGCAAGACTTTTTTCTCTTTGATTGCATTTCACAAGATTGTGACAAAAATCATATGGGGTAATTGCTTGTCTGGACGATACTAACTCTTTTACAGCGTTATTTTTTTGTTCCCAAAATATGTCTTGTTTTTGAAATAGTGCTGGAACAAAGCCTTTCAATTTATTACATCTCAGATCTGCATCGGCCCAATGTTCATCACGTATATTTCGAAACAACTCAAACCAAGAAAAATAATAACGATAAAAATCATCAATATTTGTATCGTCAATATCTGAAATATCCTTGCAATCATATAATTTTTCTATCTTCCTTTTGTATGATAGGTATTGTTTATCATTATTACAATATAAGCATAAGGAGCAAATATTGGTAAGTATGACATATTCAGTTGCACATTGCCGAGACATAAGCAGCTGTTTAAGCTCTTTGATTGCATTTCGAGCAATGGATAGTCTATTCTTTTGGCTTGTTGTATTTTTTTCTTTCAACAGAAATTCAGCTATTATTTTATTATTGTGCAATTTTTCAATTAATGGAAGTTGTATATTCTTATCTTCGCAAACAGAAATTGCTTTATTGCAACATTTAAGAGCCTCTTCATACTGTTGAATAACGATATCTGTCCCTGCTTCACACACCAATGTAATACAATATTCATCCCATATTTCATTTTCCTTAAAATATCTTTTGGCCTTATGATAATATATGCCACACTGTGTCTGATTAACAAATAAAAACGCTTTTCGATTAAATACATTTTCAATATAAAGTCCTAGGTTTCGACCCTTTTGTGAATTATGTGTTCTTTGTGATAACTCCTTGCTTTTCTCGTATAAACATTGAAAGCTATCATATTGATTTAAACAATCCAGAACACAAGGAGCTATATCATAAATAATTCTAAGGCGTAATATCGTTTCATCTGTTGCTTTTGGTAAATTTTCACTTCTAACATCTATGTATAATTCATTAAGAGCAAATTCTTTACATTGCTCCAATACTATAAGCGCTTTACCCGCAATCATATTTGTATTTACATAAAAATAATAGAAATAAGCACGCGCCAATTCTGCATTTAATGGGAGTTCCAATTCCTCTTCATCAATTGCATTATAGGCTTCTTCAACGTTCTTGTTTGCAGCAAGAGCATTGTAAAAGTTTTCTATACTTTTAAAAATATCTATGTATTGTTGATGATTGCCTGATTTTTTCTGCAATTGTTCCTTTATTTTCTGAGCTTTTGTAATATCCTTAACTTCAAGTGCTGCCGAATATGCTAACATAAGTAATGCAAATGAAGCTGAACTAATTTTTCCTTCATAATTAATTAAATAGTATGCCCTGTAATAGTATTCGTCCTGCTCGTTGTTTGTATAATATTCGTAATAAGTGAGAAGCCAGTCTTTTCTTTTTTGAAGTGTTTGTTTAGCAAGTTGTAATTTGATGTCATAAGAGTTAAAATCGTAGTATTCTTCCATATATTGAGTTATAAGATCCTCTTGTTTAGCTACATTCAATTCACGAAAAATCCTTGAATCTTCCTGCTTTACTATTTCTGTTAAAATTCTTGCTGAAAACTGCTTAATACTTAAAGAGGCTGAAAAAATCATATCTTCGAGTTCTTCTTCATTTAGATTATCTCTCTTTCCGGATTGTTTTAATTGAGCAATTCTTTTATTTACAATTTTTTCAAGTATTTCTAAATAACTCTTTCCATATGCGATTGTTTCTTCATCTAGATACTCTACTAAGTTTAAATTGCCATTGCAAAGTTCTGCAATTTTTTCAATTTCCTCTTCTTGTGGTAAAATAATTTTTTTTCTTTGATTAAAATATTGAGTAATATCATGAGTATTATACTTCTCTAATGCATATTCCGCAATAGTCTCAGACGTATTAAAAATATGATTACTATCTATATCCGTAAGTAACATATATATCTTTACTTTGAATTCCTCTTGTAACTCTTTAAAATGTTTGGCAATTAATAGAACCATTGCTCTTATTTCAGAATCTGCATTGCTGAAATCATCCACACAAATTATTACATCAGAGCGTAATATATTGCTTAACATATTCCTGATATGATTATATGTGCTATTGTTATTTTCCCACCCGATTCCAAAACCTAATGAAATCAACTGATTTCCCATCGAAAAGCTTAAAGAATTAAGTTCTTTCTTCGAGGTCTTTGAACCATATTTTATAAAACGTTCCCCCAAACTTATATATAGAGCCATATGGGGAAAGTTCTCTAACTTTTTTAGAACATTATTAATTACAAAACTTTTTCCACTTCCATGACTACCCATTATCCATACGATGAAGGGAGCTATTTTATCCTTATATTGTTGTACTAATTCATCCGCTAATTCAATACGCGACTCTAACCCCTTACATTCCCTCTTTAACATAAGCATTCTCCATTACTTGATATAAAATTTAAGTGATAATCCTATATTATCCTTTATTGATTGTTATCAAGTTGCGAGGATGCTTATGAACAAGTATTTCTTTTTGCTTTGTATTGGAAACATGAGTATATATTTCGGTTGTGCTAATGGAACTGTGTCCAAGCATTTTTTGAATATATCGTATATCAACGTCTTGCTCCAGAAGAAGAGTGGCAAAAGAGTGACGGAACATATGTGGAGTCATATGTTGGTCAATACCGGCAAGCTTAGCATAGTGATTTATCATGAAACGGACAGATTGATCTGATAACTTATGCTTTAGCTTGTTGACAAAAAAATATCCACAGGTCTCAATATCTTGCTCAAAAGTTTTTTGGTATGATGTCATAGCTAAAATTACTTCAGAATTTTCAATTTGTAATATTCGTTCTTTTGAACCTTTTCCATAAATAAGTATGTTGTGACTTTTCATGTCTATATCTGATGGTCTCAAGGAACACAATTCAGATATTCGCATGCCAGTAGCAAATAGCAATTCGATAACAGCAATATCCCGTATGCAACAGCGAAGTTGATATTCTGATTTAGCTAGCTCCTTTTGGGCATACAGAGTAGATAAAAATGACTGAATGGAATGAAAAGGTATTGTCTTGGGTAAGAGCTTTGGTTCTCGAAAACGAATGTCTAATTTTAGAAAAGGATTCTCAGACAATAATTCCTGATATTCCAAATATCGGAAAAAGGCTTTTAGACTGGCAATCTTGCGTTTGACAGTTTTGGGTTTAAATTGTTTATGTAAGTTGGTTATATACTGATCAACAGTGTTCTTGGATAGGCAGGAAGGCAGTTCGGAAGAGAAATGGGTGTATTGCTTTAAATCAATGCTGTATGCCTTGATAGTTTTGTAATCTAAGCGTTTCCTGAACTGACAGTATTCAATGTATTCTGTAATGTAATCATTTAAGTTATTCATAAACGGACACTCTCCTTGGTTTTTATTCAATTATGAGTGTCTGCTTTTAAAATGTCTATTTTCAGATTTTAGGAAAGAATTTATCTAACATCTCTATGCATTCTTTTGAAGTATATCCCCAGAGAATAGAACTAAGTGCTTGTACAACTTCTGGACGTTTTCGGTAGTAAGTTCTTTTGGAGTAAGTAGGTAATCATCCGTATCTGTTAGTGCCCATATTTTTCTGATACACTCTTTTCATAACATGGTTCTTCCGCAATTGTAAATAAAAAAGGATATATGTGTGTTTTTTAATATAAATATGTGATATAGTAAAAGAAATAGTATTTTACCAAGGTGGGACTCAGGATGAGAAAAAGAAAGTTGAAAAAATTTATTGCCTTGATTTTAGCATTTGTGATGCTTTTTTCTTTAGGGGGGGAATGTGGTTTCGGCAAATGTGTCTGATGAAATTACAGAGAAATCTCTTGATCAAGTGCAAAGAGAAAACGAAGCTAAATTATTAGAAAGGAAGGTATCAGATGACACGAAAGCATTTTCACCTGGTGATGATTATTCTTTAGATAATAATGCAGTGGAAATGTTTGATTTGCCGAATAATACACCTAAAATTAATATGGAAGGTATTCCTAAAATCAAAAGTAAATCTAAAGTTCGTAAAGAGAATGATGAGCAGAGATATAATGTCTTGGTTCTGGATACTTCTGCTTCTTCTAGTTTTTTAGATTCTTCTGGTAATATATTTTACACTGCAGATACGGCTATTGATTATGTTAAAGCTTCTGCAAAAAAATTTATCGAGGGAGTCCAGAAAGCAGATGGTACCAATTATGTTGCAATAGTTGAATACAAAGGTTCGACAGCAAATGTTGTTTCTGAATTTTCGACTGATTTTGTATCATTAAATGCGGCGATTGATGGACTTTATGCTTCACAAAATACACGTAATGTTGCAGCTGGGTTACAGAAAGCAGATACATTAATAAATGAAATATCTAATCCAAAAGCTATAAAAAATGTTGTTCTGTTTACTACTGGAATGACAAATGATGGAGAATATAGCTATGATGGACATTATAACGAGGATACAATAGGAAGTGAATGGAGACGTAGTGACACTCAGGTTAGACTTTATGCATATTCTAATGCAGCATATGCAATGGCAGAAACATTAAAAAGTAAGGCTACAGTATATTCGGTAGGACTTTTTCAAATGATGGAAAATATGCCGGAAGAAGGTTTAGAAATTGTACAATTTCAAATTGTTTTCTTCAGAATTAGCTACATCATTAGAACATTTTTATGATGTGAAAGATCCGAATGATTTGGAATTTATTTTTGGAGAAATTGCGGACAAGGTTACAACGAAGGATGTGAATTTTTATTTTGCGTCTGGTGAAGAGAAAGACTATGAAGCAGTTTGCCATTATTCAGATAATTATTTTCGAAAAACTTCTTGTGGGACAAGACAGTTAGATGGATATAACCATAGTTTATCTACGGCATCTTTATGTTTGGCATTATCAGCATTTGGAAGTAATGATGGAGGAAATTCTGATTATACCAACAAATATAAAAATGTTGAAAAGTTGTTGACTGATTTAGAATTTGAAGAATTTGATAAGAATGATTGGTTTGGGAAAAAACCACAAAGTGATTCAATAGGAGTGGTAGCTGCAAATAAAAAATTAAGTATAGATGATAAAGAATGTACTTTGATGGCCGTAGCCGTACGTGGTGGTGGTTATGAAAGTGAGTGGGCAGGAAACTTTACACTTGGTAAGAGTGGCCAGCATTATGGATTTGCACAGGCTAAAAAACAAGTTTTAGACTTTTTGAAATCATATATTAGAGAAAATAAAATTTCAGGAGATATAAAAATATGGTTAACAGGATATAGTCGTGCAGCTGCAACAGCAAACTTAGTGGCAGGTGCACTTGATGATGGAGAAAAATTAGGTGATGGTGTAGTTCTTAAAAAGGAAGATTTGTACGCTTATTGTTTTGAGACACCAATGGGAGCTACAAAATCTGAAATTAAGAATAGGCTAAAATATAATAATATTTATAATATCATTAATAAAAACGACCCGGTAACTAAAGTTGCTATGTCTGCATTAGATTTTACTCGTTTTGGGAGGCGATTATTTCTTGCCAGATAAAATTTCTGATGGAAATAATTACGCTGCGAAAAAAAATGCAATGGAGCAGTTCTATGATAAAATGTCGAGCAAAAATGAGATAGGAAAATATGCTGTTGATGATTTTGTGATGAAAAAAATTGATGTAAAGTATCTTTTGCCAGGAGGAAGTCCGGTACAAAATGATGAGAATAATAAGTCAATTCAAGCGGAATATTTAGATACTACAATCAATAAACTGACAAAGGAAAGAGTAAAAACACGTGATAATTATGTGAAAGAATTGCAAAATGGTATTCGCACTATTTTCACTGTTAAATATGGAACGATGTTTCCAGATCAACCAATACAAAGAATTAATAAGTTTTTTGATTTGTTTTTAGAGAAACTGTGTAGTGTGGATACGCTTGGAGAAATTGTGATTGCAGCATTGAATCCACATCCAGATGCTAGTGTGAAAAAAGTAATTGAAGATGTAATGGAAGAAGCATTGAATGAAGCGGGGATTAATAATTACAGCCCTTCAGCATTGAAAGAATTTGCAGGAGCTGTTGCAGAAATGTTAGTTATTTTTGTTGTTTCACACCCTAATCTAACAGTGACAGGTGTTAGTAATGCGAAAACTTTGGGAGCAGCTCATTATCCAGAATTATGTATGGCATGGTTAATGTCACAAGATGAGAACTATACATCTTCACCAACAGAGTTTGACGGAAATGGTAACTATCGTGTTATACATATTAATTGTCCGATAGATGTAGAAGTATATGATAGTGAAAATATATTACAAGCAAGGATTGTAGATGATATACCACAGGAAATTAAAAATGGGACTGTTGTGGCAAGTTTGAATGAAGATGATGAGAAAATAGTTTATCTTCCAACAAATGCATCGTATCAGATAAAATTAACAGCTACAGATAACGGAACAATGAATTACTCGATAAATGAATTTTCTTCTACAGCAGGTGATATTACAAGAGTCGTTAATTATAAAGATATAAATTTGAATAAAAATGATGTGTTTAATGCAGTTGTTCCTGCTTATGTAGATGATGAACAAAATAATGAAATAGAAGGTTCAACTACAGAGTATGAGTTGAAGTCACCTGATGGTAAAGAAATTAATCCTGATCAAAATTTAAGTGGTGAAGATGCAAAATCTGCTTATTATATGGTGACAGTAGAAGTTGATTCGGATGAACATGGTATTGCTATAGGTCAAGGAATTAGACAAGAAGGAAATTTTGCAAAAGTTGAAGCGGTTGCTAAAGAAGGTTACCAATTTGTTGGTTGGTATGAGAATGATAAATTAATTTCGCAAGAAACACAATATCGTTTTTGTGTAGAAAAAGATACCCTTTTAGTTGCAAAATTTGAAAAAGATGGAGAATCAGCGAACCTAGAAAATCCAGCGAACCCAGAAAATCCTGATTCGGGAAAAGATAATAATACAGGTAATAATTCTGGTTCGGGAATAAATGAAAATGGAGGAGAAAAGATAGAATCTGTTTCAACAGGAGACGAATCTGCAGTTGGATTTTGTAGTCTAATGGCTGTAATCATGGTAAGTATAGTGATGTGTATGGCATTTACAAAAATAAGACGTAAAAAGCAGAGAAATTAAGGAGCCACATAAGTGTTCAGAAAAAAGTATAAAGTAGTAGTATTAGCAATTGTTCTTGGAGTTCTATTAAATGCTTGTAGTAAAAGACAAGCAGTACCGAGGAATATAATACAATAAGTGATTTGGCATATTCTGAAAAATGTAAAATTGAACCAATCATATATATTGAAGAAAAAACAGGATTTGTTCCATATATTGTATTAACTAATGATTATAATGGTAAAACACTTTTGTTAAGAAAAGAAATTCTTCCAGAGAATAGAAGAGTTAGTGATTATTCGGCTTACTATGAAGAAAGTGAAATTGATAATTACTTAATGGGAGAGTTTTTTGATAATTTACCTATTCAAACTCGTTGCTTAATTCAAGATTCGGAAATAGAGATTTTAGATGAACGATGCTTGAATCAAATAGATGATAGCGTGATAACTATTGTAAGAAAAGTGTTTTTGTTGTCTTTTACTGAACTTGGATATAAAAAAAATGGGCATGTCGGAGTTGAAGGGGTGCCATTGTTGTATTTTAAAGATAATAAGAATCGTTTTGCTACTACGAATAATGGAAAGTTTACTGTAAGTTGGTGGTTAAGAAGTGCGGATTCTACATATGATTCTTGTGTATATGCAGTAGGACCGGAAGGTGAAATTGGAAGCACGAATGCATACGATATGAATGGTATCAGACCAGCATTTTGTGTTGACGGTAAGCAAGAAATATATAAAGAAGAAGGCAGATATATTTTAAAATAACATAACTTATTTATATTAAAGTGATTATGTTATTTTGAAAGAATTATTGAAATTCATTTGCCTGTGCTTATCTAAACGTTAATTGGCTACATTTTGGCTACAAGATTTTTATAAAGCACTAATTCCTCAGCAAAAATAAGCTACTTTAGACAACAGAACCGCACAAATTAGTTTCAAATAATCGAATATCACGAAACCAAAGTCCGTGATGGTGGACGTACAGTAGAATCTGGACGTGTTGCTACAGGTATCGAGTAATCATTGAACACTTAATGAGTGCGTAAGCGCGAAGTTAGTGAGAAAGTTGTTCTGTGAGCGTTGCGAGCAGAACAACCTTCTGATAACAAATATAGTAAAATTAAGGCTTCCGAGATTTTTCGGATAATCGAGCTATAATGAGATTATTTGGTTTTTACTATACGTCTGTTGGAAGCATTATTCTATTCTTTATAATTGCAACAATTATTTCATACCCATTTAGTTTGCTTGCTGATGTGTTACCAAAAGCATTGCTTATGCTTGAAAAGATAGATAAACAATCTGCTGTTATTATGTATCTTTTGTTAGATACATTTGCGACATTTATGGGATTGAGAATCGTAGACTATTTCATGCAGTCCATTTCAGCGACTACTATTTCAATTATTATTGTCTCTTTCGTATTTGCTTTGTTTGGAGTAAGCGATTTTAATAATAAGAGGAAAGGTTGATAAACCCCAGTTCTCAAATGACGAAATCTATAGCATTTAATAACTGTTATATTTTGTTATGGAAAACTCGTTAATCCATTGAAAATGCTAAACTTTTCATTGGTGTTCTCTCCATCACATCTTGTATCGTGTTATATCATTTTACCCTTGATTATGAACCCTCATAAGGGAAAATACAAGTGAAAGAAAATCTGGCGGCAACTAATAACAAATTATAAAAATGGCAATTGTAACTGGATGAAATGCTTTTAATACATTGTCGGTTATAATGACGATGTTACTGCGTTTTTTGCAAAAGTGCAAAAGATATAAAAGAGGTGGAAAATTATTGAAATATAACGAATTATATCATACAATAGTAGTGTTTTTGTACAAGTCAATTTGATAGAAAAGGGGGAGCGCAGGAACTGTAGCAGCTGTTCTTATCGTTGGAGGAACACTTGCAGAAGATGTGATTACAGGTGGTGGCGGAATTGCAGATGATGCCGCATCATTCTATCTTGCATACAGGTTGATGTTTGGACTATAACAAAGGAGATTTTTTATGTCGTTTAATTCACAGTTTAAACTTATTTTTGGTGAAACATTTCAAACAGAGGGTTTTCGATATTGCTCAAAATTGAATGTTTTTTTTAAAATGCTCAACGAAGATTTGATGGCTTTTTTTGGAGTAAAAACAGCTCCGGCATGGAATAAAGGGGCAAAAGGATTTTTCCTTACTGCAGGAATTATTTCTACCTATCATTCTTCTATCGATAAAAAATCAATATTGTATGCTGGACAGGATTTAAATTCATTCCTTCCACGAAATGAAGCAAGAGTAAGTTTTGAATATACCGAAGATACAATGGAAGAGATTATTTCAGCGACGGCTTTATATGTGAAGGAACGTTTGATGCCTATATTCAATCGAGTTTATGATTTAGATTCTTTTATTGATTTTTTAAAGGAATATTCGATTAATAAATTGCGCGCATGTGATACTTTTGAAGGGGAATCTCTTGTCTTGATTAAAACAGATAACCATGATGATTTTCAAACGTATTTCCAGCAGCATCTGGATGAATTATACGCACAAATTGATGCAGGAAATGTTGGTGATGGCTATACGAAAGAAATGGCTTATGATGATTTGTTTCATGGTATTATCGAAAGTATTGTATATCCTCGGGATAAAGTATATTCTGACAAGAGTTTATATAATGAGGCGCTGGAAGAGGCTGAGAGAAGAAAAAGTGAAAATATGAAAAAATTATATAGCTATCAAATATTGAAGAGCTGATTACTATAGCAATTAATCAAATTGATTTCAATAATGGAAGTTTAGTGTGATTTCTTGATGATGAGTGTTCTGAACTTCATTTTTGAAAAAATTAAGCAATGAAATTGAGGGGCGATTATCTCGCCCCTTTATCTTTGCTTTGATAAGGTCGATTGGCGTTCTGGTTGTCAGACTTTTCCTGATACCTTTTTATTTTGTCGTGTATGGTTTCGAACTTTGGAGTAACTTTCTCTCCGTATGCTTCTTCCCACTTAGAACGTTCTTTCTGATATGCGTCAAAGGCACGCTGTGCAGTATAGAATGCTGTGTAGAAGTCTTGTACTGTTGCAAATTCATGCTGTCTGACGATATTGGATAATCTGGCTTTGAGAGTTCGGATCTCTTCCTCTTTGGTGGCAATCTTGCTTTCAAGCTCTTTTTTCTTAGTAAGTAAATCGTTTTCAGTATGGAGAACTTTATCAGCGGAATTTTTACAGAGAGGTAATGGAAAAGAATCGGGTGCATTACGAGTATTACCATTTGGGAATGACAGAAAATGTGCCGGAGCTTGAAGGTTTCCATTTCCACACATTAAGGCATACCTACACGACAAACCTCTTATCCAACGGGGCTCAGCCTAAGGATGTGCAGGAACTGTTAGGACACTCAGACGTGAGTACCACCATGAATGTCTATGCCCATGCTACAAGGGAAGCAAAGCGGACTTCCGCAAGACTTCTTGATAAAGTGGCAGGCAATGATTAAACAACTATTGACATTTTGTTACTGGAGTAGTGGAAAATACTTCAATGTAAGCAGATTTTAACACACTTTCAGATGGAAGAATCGCATGAATATAGCGAAAGAGTAAGAAAAAGCGACCGGCACATGGGGATTGGCCCGCCCGGCAGAGGTGCTCCCGAAAGAGCGACTAGCGCAGTACCTTAGCTGCGTAGCGTTAGCTCGTCGGGAGCACCTCTGCCGGGCGGGCCAATATTATTAATTATTGTGCAGCATCAGGAGCCACATACGAGTATGCATTGGACATCTTTGCAGCATTGTTTGTCAGAGTGACAGCCTCTCTGTAGTAGGCAACAACAGGAGTGCCCTTATCCACAGCATTGAACAGCTGCTCTGCAAAAGCAGGAGGCACATTGATACATCCGTGTGAGCCCGAGGTTTTGTAAATGGTTCCTCCGAAGGTATCACGCCAGCTGGCATCATGGATACCTATATTGTAGGCAAACGGCATGAAATAGCTGACAGGAGAAGAGTATCCCTCGCCGACAAGAGTAGCATTTCTCTGCTTGTAAACAATCTTGTATACACCGTCTACAGAGCCATTTTGACGGGCGAGATTACCTGATACGAAATCAGACTCCATCTGGAGAGCACCATCTTTGTAATACCACATGTGCTGCTTTGTGTAGTCAATCTCTATGTATGTATTACCTATGTCGTCAGCACCGCGGTGAAGAGCAGTCTGCTCGTAAACAGGCTCTCTTTCTACAGGCTTGCCTCCCTCTAAATCTGAAAGGAGCTGGGCTTTCTCATTTTTCTTGCTGACTACCCATCCGTAGTCTCCACCACCTATTTCAATAGTGTCACCGGACGATGTCTTGAATGAGCGTTTGCGGCCGAAGGTATTGTACTTGGAAGCAAGCTGCTGGACATATTTAGTGACCTTGGCATCATCTATGCTCACGCTGCCATCATCTGAGATGCTTAGCATATCAAGGATTTTGGCTGAGTCAAGCTTCTCGTCGGCACCTTCAATTTTGTAAGTGATGGTTGAAGCAGTGTATTTGTCGAGGGCTTCTTTTTCATTTTTGATTGTATCACTGTTTTTTGTGATTTTTGGAGCTTCATAACAGTCATCACTTAAGGCAAGTTTTGGAAGCTCGTTGTCCAGGGCGTCCTTTACCTCGGTAAGGATGCTGTCATATATCGGCTTGCAGCCTTTTTTCTCTTCAATCACATCGTATTCGCCGTCTTTTATCTCAATATGGGCATCCTCCGGATTTTCAATGTAGTCATCACTGAAAATATCAAGAGCCTTGAGCTTTTCCGCCAAAGCGGCATCGTCATATTTGGATGAACCCTTTAGAGTATAGTTTTGAGCTTTGAAAAGACTGACAGGCCATGTAAAAGCATTCTGACTTTTTAGGATTTGCTCCTCGTCACCGTTTGAGACATATTCATAGGAAAAATCAGGTCCCTTAAGTGAAAAGCTGTTGCCTTTTCTATCAGTGATTGTGAGCAGATAGTCGCGGCTTAGGGCTGTATTTTTTTCTAATGCCTCTTTTGCAGTTTTACCTGCGTATTTTACAGAGTTAATCTTTGTGTTGAACAGATAGTGGCTGCTAAAATAAAAGGCAAAGCCAAGATAAACAGCCGAAAGCACACCAAGCACAACGGCGCAGGTTATAAGCACTTTTTTCTTCATGTAAATCGACCTCCTTGGAGATATGCTGTTGCTGCCCACACCGGGGTGTAGGCGGCAGCTAAAATCAGTTACATTTGTGAAGATGTGACACATCCATATAGTCAGGCAGACCATTCTTGTAGACTACAGCGGTTTCTCCCTGAATAAGTGGCTTTAAGTATTCGATAAGCTCAGGCTTCACATCATTGCCAGCATCATTGATCCACTCTCTTGGCACAGACTTGGCCTCGTTTGCGATATCCTTGATAGCAGAATATGTGTATTCCACCTGATAAGGATTATTTGAGATGCGCTTTAAGCATACCATTGATGCGGTCACACCCTCTGCTGCAATAGTGACACCCTTTTTACCCTGAGCAAAAGATTCCTCGATATCGGTTAATGATGCAAGATGTGAGGCACAGCGCTGGAGCACATTTACCTCTACAGAGCGCACCTTGACACCGATGTTTTCCTTTACGATGAACTCAAGAGCTTTTCCGGCACCGCTTAGCTGCTGGTGTCCGAACTGGTCACATGCGGCATTTGATGATGTAATGTATGAGCCGTCTGCGTCATGTATTCCTTCAGATACGGCAACTATTACATTGTTAGTGTGCTCGAGGGCTTCTTTTATATCGGCAACAAATTTGTCCTTGTCGAAATCCACCTCAGGCAGATAGATGAACTGAGGAGCTGTATTGTACTCATTACGTGCGAGAGCGGAAGCGGCAGTGAGCCATCCTGCGTCACGTCCCATGATTTCAACGATTGTCACACTCTTAACAGCATAGATAAAGGTATCATGGGCTATCTCAAGCATGCTTGATGCGATATATTTGGCGGAAGAGCCAAATCCCGGAGTATGGTCTGTCATGCACAGATCATTGTCGATGGTTTTTGGAATCCCTACAATTTTCACATCACTGTTGATTTTTTTTGCATAATCGGATAACTTTAATACGGTATCCATCGAATCATTTCCGCCGATGTAAAAGAGCTTTTATAGAAAGCTTATCGAACTGGTGGAAGATGTATACATATGGTGAATCATCATCCTTGTAATCAGGTAGCTTGTGGCGGCATGATCCAAGATACATGGCAGGTGTGGTCTTAAGCTTTTCAAGATTAGCATCATCTGCAAAAATATCTGACAGATTGAGATAATTCTCATTTAATATGCCGAGTATTCCGTTTACGGCGCCATAGCAGATATCGTATTTCTCAGAGCTTTTTACTCCTGCGATGACTCCTGCAAGGCTTGCGTTGATTGCAACAGTTGGGCCGCCTGACTGGGCGACGATACAGTTTGACTGATTCATTGTAATCTCCTTATTGTGTATTTTAACTATTCTCTTCTGTAAGAATAGTTATGATATAATTATAAAATGATGATTAATCAGATTACTACATGCTACGCATTCCCGTAATCTGACTACACCTCAAAATCCGCTAATTTCCTGCGTCCCCGCAGCAAATTGCTACTTTCTCGGTGTAGTGCGGATCACTAAGGTATACATCGAATTGCATGCAAGCATGCATCGATGATACCTTTTGACCCTTTAATCATATAGATTGTAGTATCAAACATTATTTTTAGCAAGGGTTAAAATGAAAAATATGAATAAATACGAAGATTGTTTATTGTGTCCCAGAAAATGTGGCATAAACAGAAGCACCGGACAAACAGGTGTATGTGGCGTTTCATCTGAAATAAAGGTGGCGCGAGCAGCGCTTCATTATTGGGAGGAGCCGTGCATATCAGGAAAAAGAGGAAGCGGGGCAGTCTTTTTTCTCAGGCTGCTGCCTGCACTGCGTGTTCTGCCAGAACAGGGAGATTTCTGACGGAAAAAAGAGGGAAAGGTGATCAGTAAAGAGAGGCTGAGTGATATCTTTATGGAACTTGCTGACAAAGGCGCAAATAATATCAATCTGGTCACACCGGGGCAGTATATCCCTGATATAGTGTGGGCGGTAAACGATGCAAAAAGCCGCGGCATGAAGCTTCCTAATTATATACAATACGAGCGGATATGAAAATGTGACAGAGCTAAAGCTGCTTGAGGGCATAGTGGATGTGTATCTTCCGGATTTTAAATATATGGACAGTACGCTTTCGGCAAGGTATTCAAGGGCAAAGGATTATCCGTCTGTCGCAAAGCAGGCGCTTTCAGAGATGGTCAGGCAGCAGCCGGATGTCGTGATTGACGATGCGACAGGACTCATACAAAAGGGAGTTATTGTGCGACAGCTTCTACTGCCGGGACATGTGAATGATGCAAAGGCTGTACTTAAGTACCTGTATGATACATATCATGATCACGTATATATAAGCATGATGAGCCAGTTTACGCCGATTGCACTAAAGGATTATCATGAGATAAACCGCACAGTGACAAGGAGAGAGTATGAAAGGCTTGTTGACTATGCCCTTAAAATAGGAATCACGAATGCATTTATACAGGAGGGTGACGTGGCAAAGGACAGCTTCATCCCGGCATTTGACTGTGAGGGAGTATAATATTTACCGTTTTTCTTAATAAAATAGTAAGAATTGGCAGGCAAAAATGACTGGATTTTGTGACGCCGGTGTAGTACTATGGTTATGTAATATTTTTTAACTGTGAAGGTACTGAACAGTTACGATATTTTGTTATTACTCACATCCCGGTGTGACAGATGATAATGTTTTTAATCACACAGGATACATTATTCAATAGAGGATACAGTGATGAAAAATATAGAAGAACAGCAGATAATAATTGAATGTCCGAATACTATCTTTCATCTATACATTGACAGTGAGGATGAGCTTTCAAAGGTTAAGGTGTTTATGAACAATATGAAGAATGTTGATTCGATAAGTCTGCATGATATATACAACTGGTGCAACAGACAGCATGTGCAGTACACGACGACATTTAATTATGACAGTAAAATGACCTTGACAGAAATGATAAAATCCTACATATTTTACTTCAGACAGAAGCTTAGATATGTAAATAATAGTGATAGGATGATAGAAACATGAGATACCCTGAATTTCTAAAGGATGGAGGAACAATAGGCTTTGTGGCGCCTTCGATGGGCTGTACAACAGAGCCGTACAGGAGTGCCTTTGACAATGCCATTAAAAGGTTTCACAGCATGGGTTATAAGACGATAGAGGGACCTAACTGCAGGTGCGACAGTGGCATAGGTATCAGCAATACACCTAAGAAGTGCGCAGAAGAACTGAACGAGAGCTATGCTTCTGCTGACAGTGATGTGCTTATATCCTGTGGTGGTGGCGAGCTGATGTGCGAGGTAGTGCCTTATATTGATTTTGAGCGCGTGAAACAGTCAAAGCCGAAATGGTACATGGGCTATTCCGACAACACAAATTTCACATTTTTGGAGGCTACTATTGCAGATACAGCAGGTATTTACGGGCCGTGTGCGGGCAGCTTTGGCATGGAGGTGTGGCATGAGTCACTTACCGATGCATTTAATCTGCTTTGTGGCAGGAAGCTTTCATTTACCAATTACCCTATGTGGGAGAAGGAATCGATAAAGGATGAGAATGCTCCGTTTGTGGGCTACAACCTGACTGAAAAGTCGTGTATCAGCTCTATTCCTGCGGTGGCAAAGGAAAGCAGGCTTACCATGAGAGGCAGGCTGCTTGGTGGCTGCATGGATTGTCTTATCAATCTGCTTGGTACATCGTTTGACCATGTAAGGGAATTTAATGAGCGCTACAGTGATGATGGTATCATATGGTTCCTTGAGGCCTGTGACCTTAATGTGATGGGCATGAGAAGGGCTATGTGGCAGATGAAAAATGTAGGATGGTTTTCAAATGTAAAGGGCTTTCTTATCGGACGCCCGGCGCACTTTGGAGAGGAAATGTTTGGCATAGACCACAGACAGGCGCTTTCATCACTGCTTAGAGAGTTTAATGTGCCAATCATCATGGATCTGGATATAGGTCATATGTCGCCGATGATGCCTGTGGTATGCGGAAGCATGGCAGATGTCAGCTTCGACGGAAGCAACTTTACAATTTCGTATGATATAGAGCAGTAGATTGGAGGAAAAATGATTAGATTAATAAAGAAAAAAGCAAAGAGTATTGTATGTAGCGTGCTTGCTGCGGTTACACTGTTTACGATGAATCCGGCAGTATTTGCAACAGAGACAGCTACGCAGACTGATACAGTTTCAAGCGTTGATGTATCAGGCAGTGACAGCAGTGACGCAGCTGATAAGAGTAACACAGACAGTACTGCAGACAGCACAACTACAGCCGGCAGTGAGGCAAACGACAAGGTGACCATCAGCAAAAATGATAAGCCATACTTAAGTCTTGGAGCAGACCTCACACCGGATCAGAGAGCGACAGTGCTTGGATTTATGGGAATCGAGCTCACTGATTTGGACAATTACGATGTGGTCTATGTAAATAATGATGAGGAGCACAAGTACCTCGATTCATACATCAGCAAGAGCGAGATTGGCACAAGGTCACTTTCCTCAGTACTCATTACAGAGGATAAAAAGGGTGCGGGTCTTAGTGTTTCCACACACAATATCAATTACTGTACGGTAGGAATGTACAAGAATGCGCTTGCCACAGCAGGCATAGCTGATGCTAAAATCATAGTCGCAGGACCTTTCCCTATTTCCGGAACGGCAGCACTTGTAGGCACACTAAAGGCATACGAGGAGATGACAGGCAAGAAGCTTGACGACAAGGTGACAGACGCAGCGATGGATGAGCTTGTCACAACAGGAGAGCTCAACAAGAGCATTGACGGCGATTCGCAGGATATCGAGGCAATGATTGCAGACCTAAAGAAGCAGCTGGCCGATGGAAGGCTCAAGGATGAGAGCCAGATAAAGGATGCGATAAAGGAGGCTGCAAAGGATTACGACCTGAAGCTTTCTGATGATGATATTGCAAAGCTGACATCGCTTCTTATGAAGCTTAAGGATGCCAATATCGACTGGGATTCAGTCATCGACCAGGCACAGGACTGGGCCTCAAAAGCTTGGCGATAAGATAAATGACCCGGGCTTCTGGGAAAAGCTTGGTAACTTTTTCATGGATTTATGGGATAAGATAAAATCCCTGTTCAGCTAGAAAAAGCTACAGGAGACAGTAAGAATAAGCAGAATATGAATCAGGCAACTCCCTGAAACGTAAGCATGAGCTGCACGTTTAAGGGAGTTTTTTTATCATTAATAAAAAAATAATAAATTTCTGCCGAATACATTGATACAAAGGTCATATTCTATTATAATTAAATGGATAATGGATTAATGTAAACAATGCACATAAGAAAGATGGGATTTGATGATAAAGATTAATAAATTTCTGGCAGTCTCTGTCGTAACATTGTCATTAGCTGCTTGTGACCTGGCACCATACAGCAGCATAGCAGTCTATGCGGATCAGGCGGCTAAGGTTGTGTGTGATGAGAGATACTGGGTAGCGGCGAGAAGCGGACCGGGCACAGAGTATGAGCTGGAGCACAAGCTTTCAAACGGCAAGGATATTACTATTCTTGAGCAGACCACAGGTGCAGACGGCAAGGTGTGGTACAAGGCAAAGTACAATCTTGCAGCAAATAACGAGGAGTGTGTAAGCTATATCAGGTCTGATTTTGTATCAGCAGGTACCAGCACAGCTGCATCAGACAATGCGCAGACAGGGGATGCTTCAGCAGACACCGGCAATGCGGATGCCATACAGCAGAATAATGAGGAACAGCTTGCCCTTGCAACCGCATCGGGAGCATATGCTACAGGTACGATTACAGGTGGCAATGTGTATGTCCGCAATGCAGCAGGCACATCCGGCACTACAAAGGTTGTCTCACTCAACTGGAACCATCAGGTTGACATAATTGGAGAGACCAGGGTAAACGGTGTGGTATGGTATAATGTCAAGGGTACTTTAAACGGCAAGGCATTTACGGGCTGGACTATCAGTACATATATAAAGGTGACATACAATAATAGCGGAGACAATACTGATTTTGTCACGGCTATGAAGAATGCAGGCTTTCCTGACAGTTATATTGCAAACCTTACAGCTCTTCACAATAAGTATCCAAGCTGGACATTTGAGGCTGTAAATACAGGTTTGAATTGGGATACGGTGATTGAAAATGAAAGTGTAAACGGACTTAATCTGGTATCCAAATCAGCAGACAATGCCAAGAAATCCACAGCTGCCGGAGCATATAACTGGTCAACAAATACGTGGGTTGAGTACGAACCGGGATGGGTGTCAGCAAGCAGTGCCTATATTGCTTATCTCATGGATCCAAGGAATTTTCTTGATGAGACCAATATTTTTCAGTTTCAGAGTCTGGCATACAGTCCGAATGAGGCACTTGAAGGTGTCAAGTCCATAGTAAAAGGCACATTTATGGAGGGAACAAAGACCTATTCCAACAATGGTGAGAAAATCAATTATGCAAGCACATTCATGGATGTGGCAAAGAGCAGTGGAGTAAGTGCATACCATATAGCATCGCGTATAAAGCAGGAGCAGGGACAAAAGGGAACGAGCCCTCTTATTTCGGGTACATATTCCGGATATGAAGGATATTATAATTATTTTAATTTTAGTGCAACCGGAAACACGAAGGATAAGATTTATAAAAATGGTCTGTCTTTTGCCAAGAAGCATGGCTGGAATACAAGAGCAAAGTCCATAAACGGCGGAGCTGTAAAGGTGGGCAGCAATTATATAAATAAGGGTCAAAATACACTGTATTTTGAGAAGTTTAATGTAGTAAATACGAGCTCGCTGTATTTCCATCAGTACATGGGCAATGCCACAGCGGCTCTTACTGAGGGACAGAGTCTGGCTAAAGGATATTCAGACAGGAATCAGGCTTTTGTATTTAAAATACCTGTATACAACAATATGCCATCATCAGCAGTGGGCTTCGATAAAGCTGGCGATACCAATAACTATCTGCAGTCGCTTGCGATAAGTGGTGTAACACTCACACCGGCCTTCAATGGAGCGACAACAAGCTATTCAGCAGTTGTTTCAAATGCTATAAGCTCAGTGACTGTTTCGGCAGATGCAGTTTCAGGAAACAGTGGTGTTTCAGGCACAGGAAGCTATTCGCTTGCTGTCGGAAATAATACAATTAAGGTAAAATGCAAGTCGCAAAGCGGTGATACAAGAACATACACTATCAATATAAACAGGCAGGCGGCATCTGCAAATAATGCAGGTGGCAATAATAATCAGAACAATAATAACCAAAATAATACAGATGTAAACATAACATCAGGTAAATACAGTATAGGTACTTATATTACAGGCATTGAGCCTGGAACCGGTGCAGCTGATTTTGTGAAGAATATAGCAGTATCAGCATCAGGTACTGTAAAGCTTCTGACAAGCTCAGGCTCAGAAAATAGCGGAAAGATTGCAACAGGCAATAAAGTGGCTGTTTATGATGCTTCAGGTAATCTGAAAAAGACATACGATATTGTTATATATGGAGATATCAATGGTGATGGTGCTGTAAATGCTCTTGATATGATTAAGCTCAACAGACATATCTTAGGAAAGGGAACACTTACAGGTGCTTATCTGGAGGCAGCTGATGCTAACAGAAAGGGTGATGGTGGAAATGCCCTTGATATGATAATCATGAACAGACACATACTGGGCAAATCAAAGATATCGCAGAATTAGAAATGTGAGGAAAGATATGAAGAAATTATTTGGATGTATATTATCACTTGTTGTGGCAGTGATGCTTGTTTTCACACCTGCCGAGCATGTATATGCGCAGGGACTTGGTCTCAGTGTCAGCTCAAGCTCTGTAGCTGTTGGAAAAACAGTTAAGGTGACTGTTTCCATGCCGTCCGGATATTTTGGTACTGTAGTTATCTCAAGCTCTGACGAGGGAGTACTGAGTAACGGAGGAGATGGTGTGGCCAATATTGGTGACGCCGCAGGATATCCCACATCGCAGTCATTTTCATTTACGGCGAAGGCTGCAGGAAGCTGCACTATAAAGGCATATTGTACAGTTGTAGGAGATGCAGAGGGTAACGATGCCGGAGGTACAATTACCGGTGCCAGCACGAAGGTGACGGTAAAAAGTGCTTCATCAAACAATGATTCAAACAGCAACAAGGATAACAAGGACAATTCCGGCAGCAATACCGGCAATGACAACAATGCGAATAAAGATAATGAAAACAAAGAGGAAAAGAAATCCTCAAACGCATCTCTTGGTTCGCTTGTTATCTCAGCAGGTACGCTTTCCCCTGAGTTTTCTGCTGCGACAAAGGATTACACAGCTACAGTAGATTACAGCTGTTCAAGTCTTGCGGTTACAGCAAATCCGGCTGATTCAAAGGCGAGTGTGACATCCGTCACAGGCAATGATTCACTTGAGGTTGGAGAGAATACGGTCAGCGTTGTTGTGACAGCAGAGGATGGCAGCACAAGCACATACAATATAGTTGTTACCAGAAGAGCCGAGGATGATCCGGAGAATGCAGATAAGCAGGATAACTGGAAGAAGTTCGATATAAATGGCACAGAGTGGACTATGGTAAATGACATTCCGGAGGATGTTGTTCCTGAAGGCTTTGAGCACTCAAAGACAGTGATTGACGGACTTGAATACAATACCCTTCATGGCACCTTTGGTGATATCACGCTTGTGTATTTACAGTCGGAAAGCGGCAATGGACTTTTTGTATATGATGCAGCACAGAATGCAGCATATGAGTTTGTCCGTATCAATTCAGAGTCGCATTTTATAGTGGTTTTACTGCCTAAGGTGGATGATGTGCCTGAGGGATATAATGAGATATCGCTCTCCATAGAGGGCAAGGGTGTGGCAACAGCCTACCAGACCAAAGTCGAAAAAACCGATGATCAGACAAAGGATTTTTACCTCGTATACGCTATGAATGACAATGGTGAGAGTGGCTGGTACACATATGATAGCGTAGATGGCACATATATGAGAACCGAGCTTGGTACACCTACAGTGGCACAGGAGGAAAACGATACAACAAAGAGTGAGCTTGTCCCGGGAATTGCCAATAAATATCTTGTTTTAGCTGCAATACTGGTTCTTATTATCATTATTCTGTTACTGTTGCTTATTGTATCAGCTGTGAAAAACAGAAAATATAAGGCAATGGACTATCATGATGACGATGATGATGTAGATGATGCAGCAGAAGATGTATCAAATGAAGCTTTGGAAGAAACAACTGATGAAACTGCGGACGAGATAGCAGATGAGCTGGAAGGAGAGGTTACAGAAGAGCCGTTAGATGAAGTGGCAGAAGAAGCTGCAGAAGAGTCGGTGGATGAAGTGGCAGGAGAAGCTGCAGAAGAGTCGGCAGGTGAAGCCGCAGAAGAAACAGCAGATGAAGCTGTAGAAGAGCCGGCAGATGAAGTCGCAGAAGAAACAGCGGAAGGTGCTGCAGATGAGCAAAAGATGGCTACGGATGAAAATATATCAAATGCATCCTATGTCGGAAGAACCGTAGAAATTACACCTGATTCTAAGAAAGCTGTTGAGAATGAAAACTCTGAGTTTGATTTAAAAGACGATTCAAGGCAGGAAAACGTTTCTGACACAGAAAACGATGCTGATGAGGATGCTTTAAAGAATCAGCTTCAAATGGCACTTGATGGCTTTGTCAATGATGGAAATAAGCCGTCTGAGACTATAGACAGCAGTGCAAAGGATGATAATGAAGATGACAGCGAGGATGATGATTTGCAGTTCATCGACTTAAATTAGTGAATATGACTGGAGGATATGACTTGAAACCATATACAAGTAAGGCTAAAAAAGCAATAGATTTGGCTGCACGTATATCAAAGAAAATGAATTACAGCTATGTTGGAACAGAGCACATACTGGCTGGCCTTATAAAAGAGGGCACCGGTGTGGCAGCTGAGGTTCTAACAGCCTGCAATGTGGAATATGATAAGCTTATTTCGATGATTGAAGACCTGATTTCACCGGGGGATAACATCGAAGTGATGGACAGGGATGGCTATTCACCAAGGACACAGAGAGTATTGGAGCGTGCATCGGAGGAAGCCGATAGATTTGAGTGCAATGAGATAGGGACAGAACACTTGCTAATGGCTATAGTACTGCAGGGAGACTGTGCAGCTGCAAGACTTTTAAACACCATGGGTGTTAACAGTCAGAAGATGTTTATAGATATTCTTGGTGCGATGGGTGAGGATCCGTCTGCATACAGGGATCTGATGAAAAGCTACAGTACATCATACAATTCTGCGACTCCTGTATTAGATCAGTATTCCAGAGATTTGACAGATATGGCAGAGGCAGGGCTTCTTGACCCTGTTATAGGCAGAAAAAAGGAGATGGAGCGCGTTATCCAGATACTTTGCCGCCGTGGCAAACAATCCATGTCTGATTGGAGAGCCGGGAGTGGGCAAGACCGCTATAGTAGAAGGACTTGCGCAGGATATAGTCAGTGGCAATGTTCCGGATATTCTTTTGGGAAAGAGACTGGTTTCCCTTGATATGTCCGGGCTTGTAGCCAAATCAAAGTATCGTGGTGAGTTTGAGGAGCGTATCAAGAAGGTGATAAGCGAGGTTTCAAATGCCAAAAATGTACTGCTTTTCATTGATGAGCTTCACACTATAATAGGTGCAGGAGGAGCAGAAGGTTCGTTAGATGCATCTAACATATTAAAGCCTGCGCTTGCCAGAGGCGAGGTACAGGTAATCGGCGCCACTACCATAGAAGAGTATCGCAAATACGTGGAAAAGGATGCTGCGCTTGAGCGCCGTTTCCAGCCGGTGATGGTTGAGGAGCCGGGTGCGGATGAGACAATAGAGATACTCACAGGATTAAAGGGAATCTATGAAAAGCATCATGGTGTCATCATAACAGATGAGGGTGTGAAAGCAGCAGTAAACCTTTCTGCACGATATATAAATGACAGATTTTTACCTGATAAGGCGATAGACCTGATGGATGAAGCGGCAGCCAGGATAAGGCTTAAGAATCTGACATCATCTGACGAGTTGCTTGCTCTGAAAAAAGAGATAACAGATAAGCAGAACCAGGTGGAAAATGCTTTATCGAATGGAGATCTCGCAGCTGCCGGCGCGCTTATGTCAGAAAAGGAAGTACTTGAAAATAAACAGCAGAAGCTTATGAGAAAGAACCGTCGCACAGGAGCCAAAAATCAGCCTGTAGTCGGCGAAAATGAGATAGCGGATGTAGTATCGGGATGGACCAAAATACCTGTAAATAAGCTTACAGAGTCAGAGGCAGGACGACTTGCAAAGCTTGAACAGATACTTCACAAGCGTGTAATAGGACAGGAGGAGGCTGTTTCTGCTGTCGCAAAGGCAGTCAGACGAGGCCGTGTTGGTTTAAAGGATCCTAAGAAGCCGATTGGCTCATTCCTGTTTTTGGGACCGACAGGAGTAGGTAAGACGGAGGTGTCAAAGGCGCTTGCTGAGGCTGTCTTTGGCAAAGAAGATGCCATGATACGTGTTGACATGTCAGAGTACATGGAAAAGCATAGTGTTTCAAAGATGATTGGTTCACCACCGGGATATGTGGGCCATGAGGAGGGCGGACAGCTCTCAGAGAAGGTCAGACGCAATCCTTTTTCTGTTATACTGTTTGATGAGATAGAAAAAGCACATCCTGATGTGTTCAATATACTTTTACAGGTGCTTGATGATGGTAGAATCACTGATTCACAGGGGCGCACGGTTGATTTCAAGAATACAATAATCATCATGACATCAAATGCAGGAGCTTCTTCTATTATAGAACCAAAGCGCCTTGGCTTTGGCGCTGGTGAGGATGAAAAGCAGGATCACGAGCGTATGAAGAACAGTGTCATGGAGGAGGTCCGCCGTATATTTAAACCTGAGTTTTTGAACCGAATCGACGAGACTATTGTATTTAGAGCTCTCAACAAGGATGACATGAAGCATATAGTGACACTTCTTGTAAAGGAGCTTAAGAAACGCTGTAAAGAACAGCTTGATATAGAGCTCACAGTGCGCGACAGTGCAAAATCCTTTATCGTGGACAAAGCCTATGACAGAAAATATGGCGCAAGACCTCTTAAACGAAAGCTTCAGGAGGAGATTGAAGACCGTATGTCAGAGGATATTATTACCGGCAAAATTAAGCGCGGCAATAAGGTAATAATTTCTACGAAAAACAAACAAATTTCATTGACTGTTGAGTAGAATTGGATTTATAATTAATATATCAATATAGCTACGGGAGGATAAAAATGGCTGTAATAAGTGAATTAATCCGTACTGAGGAAAACGGAAAGCTCAGCTTCGGAGATTATACATTGGCTGCAAAGGCAAAGCTTGACAATTTTGAGAAGGATGGAGATATCTACAAGGTAAAGACCTTTAAGGAGATTACAAAGCTCGAAAGAAACGGACTCTTTGTATACGAGTCTGTTCCGGGAACAGCGGTTATGGATTTCGAGGAGACTGCTGATACAGTGACATTTACTGTGGAGGGACCTGAGGATGCTCAGATTACTCTTGGCCTTGAAGAGGAGACGGAGTACGAAATTGATATAGCTGGAGCTGTTGCAGGTACTATGAAGACAAATCTCGGCGGCAAGCTCAGCTTAAGCGTAGAGCTTGAGGGTGTTGATTCAGTCGATATCAAAGTATCAAGAAAATAGAGCATATTTTTAAGCCCGGTGAAAGCCGGGCTTTTTGTATTTTATAAAGGAGAACAATATGGCAAAAGGAAAGACCTCTGTATTTTTCTGCCAGGAATGTGGTTATGAATCGGCAAAATGGATGGGACAGTGCCCGGCCTGTAAGGAATGGAATACATTTGTAGAGGAAACCGTAGATAAAAAGTCGATAAGCTCGTCGGGAAAAGTAAAAAAAGAATCAAAGGCGTCACAGGTTCTGCCTCTTTCGGCAGTAAAAAGCGAGAAAGAGGAGCGTATAGTGACAGGTATAGCCGAGTTTGACAGAGTACTTGGTGGAGGAATTGTGAGGGGGTCACTTGTGCTTGTGGGAGGAGATCCGGGTATAGGAAAATCCACGCTTCTACTTCAGGTATGCAGGGAACTTTCACAAAAAAAGGTGCCATTACTTTATGTGTCAGGTGAGGAATCACTGCATCAGATAAAGATGCGTGCCGACAGACTTGGTGATTTTACGGATTCACTGGAGCTTTTATGTGAGACAAGTCTTGATATAGCAAAGGACGTGATTCAACGAAAAAAACCGGAGGTTGTTGTAATAGATTCCATCCAGACTATGTACAATGAGGAGATAGCGTCGGCACCGGGCAGTGTCTCACAGGTCAGGGAGACAACCGGAGTGCTTATGCAGCTTGCAAAGACTCTGGGTATTTCTGTTTTTATAGTAGGACATGTGACAAAGGATGGTGCGGTTGCGGGACCGAGGACGTTAGAGCATATGGTTGATACTGTGCTTTATTTTGAGGGTGACAGGTATGAGTCGTACAGGATACTTAGAGGTGTTAAGAACAGATTTGGTTCGACCAATGAGATAGGCGTATTTGAAATGAAGGCGGAGGGACTTGTTGAGGTGGAAAATCCGTCGGAGTATATGCTTAGCGGTAAGCCCGAGGGAGCATCAGGATCAATTGTCACATGTTCCATAGAGGGAAGCCGCCCGATACTTCTCGAGATACAGGCTCTTGTATGTCACAGCTTTTTTAATAATCCAAGGCGTACAGCAAATGGTACAGATTATAATAAAGTAAATCTACTCATGGCGGTCCTTGAAAAAAGAGCCAACCTGTCACTGTCAGACTGTGACGCTTATGTGAATATAGCAGGCGGTATAAGGATGAACGAACCGGCGATAGACCTTGGGATAGTGCTTGCAATCGCATCAAGCAAAAAGGATATTATAGTGCGTGAGGATACCATATGCTTTGGAGAGGTGGGCTTAAGCGGAGAGGTGCGCGGAGTTACCATGTCCGAGCAGCGTGTTGCTGAGGCAAAGAAGCTTGGCTTTAAAAAGTGTATTGTTCCCAAAGTGTGTCTTGCGGGAGTGTCACATATTAGTGGAATTGAGATTGTCGGTGTGGCAAATATCAAGGAAGCAATAGAGGCTGTCAGATAGTAATTGCGAGAATTGTA